>Ga0268356_10850_pt1:0-280000 | contig 287478 bp, 268 predicted proteins | sample BioMet10_FD_194415 | JGI IMG/M metagenome (GOLD analysis project Ga0268356, IMG submission 194415) | Sewage microbial communities from Oakland, California, United States - Biofuel 10 (PacBio Assembly) | ecosystem: Engineered > Wastewater > Sewage > Unclassified | place: USA: California...
CTGGTGCAGGGTCAGGGCTGTTTGCGCCGCGCGGCGGCACGCGCATCCACGTGTTTGCCGAAACGTTCAAGGACGGCATGCCCGAAGAGCAGAACCGCCTTGTGCGCGAAGCCGTGGCCGCGTGGAAGTCAGAGCCTGATCCGCACCGTCCGTAGGCGCGGTCTGGCGTCGCCCCCGGCAGGTGATGGATGCCCTGAACTTTTGCAGGACTGCAACGAGGAACAATGATCGCTTCTGACAGCGGCGGCACACAAGGGCAGCGTAGCGCGGCCCCGGTGGGTGACGCTTCCGGCGCGGCCGGAAACGGCTCTCGGCCTGCGGGCGGCTTTGCCCGCACGGCGGCCCTGCTGGGCGGCTTTGCCCTTGTTTCGCGGGTGCTCGGGCTATTGCGCGACATGAGCATGGCCTGGCTTGTGGGCGGCGGCGCTGCCGCCGACGCGCTGGTGGCGGCCATGCGCCTGCCCCATGTGCTGCGCCGCATGCTGGGCGAGGGGTCGCTTTCCATGACCCTGACGGCCAGTCTGGTGCATCTGGAGCGTCATAGCCCAGCCCCTGGACAGGCCTTTTCGCAGGCTGGCCGCAACCGGGGCATGCGTTTGCTGGCCCGTGCCCTGGCCATAAGGCTGGGGCTTGTGCTGGCGCTGCTTACCGCATTGGGGCTGGTTGCGGCGCCGTGGCTTACAGACGTGCTGGCCCCCGGTTTTTACGGGCCAGAGCGGCACGAGGCCATACATCTGCTGCGCATCTGCCTGCCCTACACGCTGGCGGCGGGCATGGCGGCTCTGGGTATGGCCCTGCTGCACAGCCTTGGGGGTGTTCTGGCTGCCTGCGGCGTCTCCCGCTCTGTTCAACATTGTTATTCTGCTGTTTGCGGCTGCGGCTGCGCTGGGCCTGCTGCCCGCCGCGCCCGCGCTGGCTGTGGGCATGCTGTGCGGCGGCCTTGCCCAGTGGTTTGCCCAGTGGCTGGCTGTACGGCGGCTGTTGCCTGACCAGACAGACGGGCAGCCGGAGTGCCGAAATCAGCATGAAAATCAGGATATGGCGACGCTGCGCGCGCGGGCGGCGTCCCTTGCCTGGGGCTGCCTGCGGCGCGTGCCCGCCGGGCTGCTTGGCGCCTCTGCCCCGCAGCTGGCCATGCTGGCCGCCATGTCGCTGGCATCAAGCCTGGGGCGGGGGCAGGTGGCGGCCCTCTATTATGCCGAGCGGCTTTTGGAGCTGCCCCTGGGGCTGGTGGGCGTGTGCCTGGGTATGGCCAGCTTGCCTACCTTGAGTCGGCTGGCAGCGGTCAGGGATTTTTCGCTGTTTTCTGTCCAGCTGGGCACGGCGTTGCGGCTGACCCTGCTGCTGAGCCTGCCCGCCGCCGCCGGATTGTGGGCCGTGGGCCCGCGTCTGGTGGAGGGCCTGCTGCGTCACGGAGCCTTTGGCGACAGCGCCGCCTATGAAACAGCTCTAGCCCTGCGGGCGTACCTGCCGGGTCTGCCCGCTTTTGCGGTCAACCGTTCGCTGCTGGCGGCCTGCAATGCCCTGGGCGAGGCCCGGCGCACTGCGGCCAGCGCCGTTTGGGCAGTGGCAGCCACACTTGCGGTCGGGGCGGCACTGGTCCATAGTCTTTCGGGGAGCCTTGGGGTCATGGCCCCGGCGCTGGCTGTGAGTCTTGGTTTATGGCTGCAGTGCGGTTTTTTGCTATATGTGCTGCGCAGCGGCTTGAAAAGAAATTTTTTGCACGCTTCTGCGGGCTGGACCTGCCTGCCTGCTGCGGGCGCAGTCGCGCGGCAGCTGGCGGCTGCCGCAGTCACGGGTTTGAGCGCATGGCAACTGCTGGAGATGCTGCGCGGGCGCGGCGTCTGGCTTGAGCTGGCTCTGGCCATCCTTGGGGGCGCGGCGTCCTGGCTGGCGTGCCTGCTGATTATGCGCGACGGCGATGCCCTTACGGCTGCCCGCGCAATGGTGTACCGTCTGCGTGGCAGACCCCACAAACAGTAAGGAGCGCGGGAACGTGTTCTCGCGGCAATGTGTATGCCTCATATAAATCACGTTCTGCGCCGCAGGCTGGCCCTGATTGTATGGGCGGCCGCACTGCTGCTGTTTTTGCTCATGGGCTTGTGGAACGTCAACGAGGACAGGCAGGAGGCGGAAAACCGCCTCAGCAGCGAGGCCGGGCGCACGGCGGCCCAGCTGGCGGCCCTGCTGTCGTTGCCCGCGTGGGAGCTGGACGAGCTGGCAGCCCGCACCATTGTCATTGCTGCCATGGCGGACGAGTCCATTTACGCCGTCAAGGTGCAGACAAACCGGGGGCTGCTGGAAGGGCAGAGGCGCAACTATCAGTGGGAACCCGTGCCCTGGGACGATGAAATTGCCGAAAACAGCGTGCAGGGCATGAATCCTCTCAAGATGGAAGGGCGCCCCGTTGGTTCGGTGGAGGTTTACCTTTCGCCCCGCCTCACGGACGAAGACCTTGCCCAGAAGGCCCGCCGGGAGGTGGCGCGGTTCTCCCTGTCCGCCGCGTTCTGCACGCTGGTGCTGCTGGCCCTGCTGTGGCACTGGGGCGACCTTGCCCGGTTGCGGCTTTTGCTGTTTGACCGCAGCCCAGGCCGTCTTGACGCGCCGGTTGCAGGGCAGGGAGATGCCCCGGCCAATACGCCGGGTGATACTTTGGTCAATACCGCTGGCGGCGCGGATTCTCCCCCGGCTCCCGCAGTTGTCGACGGCAACGCAGCTGTGGCGGCAAGCCCGCAGGCCGTCCCCGCTGCGCAGGTTGCCGCGTCCGCACCCCAGAGCGACGGCATCACCGCCGGGGCCGTCATAAGCGCCGAGCTTGGACATGCTTTTTTGCTGCGTCGGCCTGAAGCCTGGCGCATCACAGCCGGGCTGTTTGGCAGAACCTTTGCCCACGCGCCCAACCTGATGCTGCGGCTCTACGCGGCTGAAGACGCGGAAAACCTGTGCCGCCTGGGGCGGATTCTGGAAAAAGCCGCGCCCTGCGTGGGGGCGGAAAGGCTGACCTCTGCCGCGCACGCCGTACAGTGGGCCATTAATGGCGCGGATGCCGCATCTGTGGCGCGGACGGTGGAAGAGTGCGTGCTGGCGCTGCGCGAAGTGCTTGACGCTCTGGAAGGGCAGCCGTCTGCCAAGGAACGTAGGCCCTCAGTATAATAATAGGGTGGAAGATAAGGAGAATATATGGGTTTTTTTTCAGCCATTAAAAAATATTTGGCGGTGCCGAGGGTGCGGCCGCGCCTGAGACGCAGGCGGACATAAACGCGGTTGCCTCCGCGCCGGAAGGCGGACAGGCGGCGCCAACCCCTGCGGACGCGTCTTCCGCATCCCATCCCCTTGCCGCCGGCCCCGCCGGCGAAGCTCTTACCCTGCGCCTGCGCGAGGCGGAACCCCGGCTCTCCGTATGGCTTGGCATTGTGCTTGAAGACGTGGACGAGGCGGGTGATCTGCTGTGGCAGCGTCTGTCCTTTTTGCTGCGCGCCCTTGATGCGCCAGAGGCTGAAGCGCAGAATTTCGTGCGTGATTTTCAGGGCTGGCTCGCCCGCATGGATTATCGGCAGGTGGAGGAATTCCGCTCTGAACTCCAGTACCGGCTGGCTCTTGCCCTCGACATGGAAGACGAGGAGGACGAGCGCAACCGCCTGTTTCTCAAAATCAGTCAGGGGCTTTCGCGTACGCGTGAGCAGTTTGCCAAGGGGCTGGACGCGCTGTTTGCCGGGCATGGCGAGCTCAACGACGCATTCTGGGAAGAACTGGAAGAACTCTTTATCATGGCCGACCTTGGCTACGAGCCCTCCATCGAGCTGGTGGAGCGCCTTAAAGAACGCGCCCGCAAGGAAAAAGTTACGCAATCCGTCAAGGTGCGCGAGCTGCTCATGGCCGAGGTGGAAGAGATTTTTCGGGCGCCGCGCCGCATCGCAGCCGTTAACCCGCCTGAGGTCGTGCTGATGATCGGCGTCAACGGCGTGGGCAAAACCACCACCATTGCCAAGCTGGCCCATCGCGACCGCATGCAGGGCAAAAAGGTCATGATTGCCGCCGCCGATACCTTTCGCGCTGCCGCCATCGAGCAGCTGCAAGTCTGGGCCGAGCGCGTAGGGGCGCTGTTTCATGCGCGCACGGCCGGGTCGGACCCCGCTGCGGTTGCCTACGAGGCCATGGACCGCGCGCTGCAGGAAGGTGTGGACGTGCTCTATGTAGATACGGCGGGCCGCCTGCAGACCAAGGTTAACCTGATGGAAGAACTGAGCAAAATACGTCAGGTGCTGGGCAAAAAGCACGCTGGCGCACCGCACCGCACCATACTGGTGATCGACGCTACCACCGGGCAGAACGCCCTTTCGCAGACCAAACTGTTCAAGGAGGCCGCAGGCATTGACGAGCTTATCATCACCAAGCTCGACGGCACGGCCAAGGGCGGCGTGGCCATTGCCGTAGCCATGCAGCACCATCTGCCCATCACCTACGTGGGGCTGGGTGAAAAAATGGAAGACCTGCGCCCCTTCAGCGGCGCGGACTACGCCCGAGCACTGTTGGGTGCAAGGGCCGACGCCTAGGGCAAGATCCTGGGCCGTCGCCGTACAAAATTGCAAGCCCGGTCCAAGGCCGGTAGCGGAGCATGCCATGAGAAGAGCGTTTATCTGTCCGTCCAAGTATGTGCAGGGTGAAAACGAACTGTTCAATCTTGGATATTTTGTAAGGCAGTACGGAACGTCGGCCCTGCTGGTCGCTACAAAAACCAGCGTCAAGCGCGTGCGCGAGGCGCTGGACGCCACAGCTGCCAAGTTCGGCGTTACCTTTGTGGAGACGGATTTTCAGGGCGAGTGCTCGCGCGACGAAATCGCCCGCCTGAGCGAGCTGGCCCGCAAGCATTCCTGCCACTGCACCGTGGGGCTTGGCGGCGGCAAGGCGCTGGACACGGCGCGCTGCGTGGCCGCTGGGCACGGGCTTATTGTGGTTCCCACCACCGCCGCCACCGACGCGCCCACAAGCCACTCGGCGGTCATCTACAAGCCCAGCGGCGAGATGGAAGACTACGCCTATTTTCTCCGCAACCCCGACGTGGTGCTGATGGACGTTTCCATCATTGCCGCCTCGCCCCTGCGGTATCTGGTTTCGGGTATGGGCGACGCACTTTCGACCTATTTTGAGGCGCGCGCCAGTCAGCGCTCGTGCGCTCCCGTAAACGCGGGGCTGCCCTGCGGCGCGCGCACCGGCGACTGCGCCCCCGCCAGAGGCACCATGGCCGCTCAGGCCCTCGCCGCCGCCTGCTACCGCACCCTGCTCGATGACGGCTACAAGGCCGTGCTGGCCTGTCAGGCCAAGCTGGCAACCCCGGCGCTGGAAAATGTCATTGAGGCCAATACCCTGCTCTCTGGCCTTGGCTTTGAGAGCGGCGGCCTTGCCGCAGCCCATGCCATCCACGACGGCCTCACCGCGCTGGAAGAGACCCACGCCTATCTGCACGGCGAAAAAGTGGCCTTTGGCACCCTGGCCCAGCTGGTGCTGGAAAACGCGCCCACGGAAGAAATTGACGAAGTGCTGGAATTCTGCACCTCCGTGGGCCTGCCTGTCTGCCTCAGGGACATCGGCGTTGTGGACATAAGCGCCGAAGACCTGCGCAAGGTGGCCCGCAAGGCCTGCCTGCCGGAAGAATCCATCCACGGCATGCCCTTTCCCGTTACGGAAGAAAGCGTCGCCGCGGCCATTATGTCGGCGGACGCCCTGGGCAACGCCTACAGAAGTTAAGCGCAGTAGCGGATCAAACCCGCAAGGCTCAACTGGCGACAAAAAAGGGGGATTCCTGCTCAGGAATCCCCCTTGTGTTTGGCGTATTGTTGCTTGGCCGCTTATGCGGTGCGGAACTGCAGCTTGTCGTCTGCCGCGTCCACAACCACGGTCTGGCCGTCGCGAATCTTGCCGCCCACCAGCTCCTTGGCCAGCGGGGTTTCGACTGCCTGCTGCACGTAGCGCTTGAGGGGCCGCGCGCCGTAGACTGGGTCGTACCCGGCGTCGCCAATAAACTTGCGGGCCGCGTCGGTAAGCTCAAGCTTTATCTTGCGGTCTTCAAGCCGTTTGCGCAGGCGGTTGACCTGCAGATCCACGATGCGGGCAATCTGGTCGCGCCGCAGGGGCAAAAAGACCACGGTTTCGTCCACCCGGTTGAGAAACTCGGGGCGGAAGTGCGCCCGCAGTTCCTCCATAACCCTTTCCCTCGCGCCTTCCTTGAGCATGCCTTCGGCCGAGATGCCTTCCAGCAGGTGCATGGAGCCGATGTTGGAGGTCATGATCACTATGCAGTTGCGAAAGTCCACCGTGCGGCCCTGACTGTCCGTAAGGCGGCCATCGTCCAGCAGTTGCAGCAGGGTGTTGAACACGTCGGGGTGCGCCTTTTCTATCTCGTCAAACAGAATGACGGAATAGGGCTTGCGGCGCACGGCCTCGGTAAGCTGGCCGCCTTCGTCATAGCCCACGTAGCCTGGAGGCGCGCCGATGAGCCGCGATACGGAGTGCTTCTCCATATATTCGCTCATGTCGAGCCGCACCATGTTGTCTTCCGTATCAAACAGGGCCTCGGCCAGGGCCTTGGAAAGCTCGGTTTTGCCCACGCCCGTGGGGCCAAGAAAGATGAACGAACCCGTGGGCCGCGCCGGGTCGGAAAGCCCCGCGCGGGCGCGCAGCACGGCATCGGCCACTGCGGTAACGGCCTCGTCCTGACCCACCACGCGCTCGTGCAGCTGGTCGCCCAGGCGCAGCAGCTTTTCGCGTTCGGATTCAAGCAGCCGGGTCACGGGTATGCCCGTCCACTTGCCCACAATTTCGGCCACGTCGTCGGGGCGCACTTCTTCCTTGAGCAGGCGCGGCCCTTCGTTTTCGGCTCCCGCGTCGGATGCGGCCGCCAGCTTCTTTTCCAGCTCAAGCAGCTTGGAGTACTTGAGCTCGGCGGCCTTGTTGAGGTCGTAGGCGCGCTCGGCCTGCTCGATGGCAAGCTTGGTCTGCTCGATCTGCTCCTTGATCTGGCGCACATGGTCGATGGAGCCTTTCTCGCTCTCCCACTGTTTGCGCATGTTGGCCTGCTGCGCGCGCAGGTCGGCCAACTCGTTTTCAAGCCTTTCAAGCCGTTCGCGCGAGGCGGCGTCTGTTTCGCGGCGCAGTGCTTCGCGCTCGATCTCAAGCTGCATGACCTTGCGGTTTACCTCGTCCAGGTCGGCGGGCAGCGAATCTATCTCGGTACGGATCATGGCCGCGGCCTCGTCGATAAGGTCGATGGCCTTGTCCGGCAGCTGGCGGTCGGTGATGTAGCGGTGCGAAAGGACAACCGCCTCAACAATGGCCGAGTCGCTGATACGCACGCCGTGGTGCACCTCAAAGCGCTCCTTGAGCCCGCGCAGGATGGAGATGGCGTCCTCCACCGTGGGTTCTTCAACCATCACGGGCTGGAAGCGGCGCTCAAGGGCCGGGTCCTTTTCAATATACTTGCGGTACTCGTCCACAGTGGTTGCGCCAATGCAGTGCAGCTCGCCTCGGGCCAGCATGGGTTTGAGCAGGTTGCCCGCGTCCATAGCCCCTTCGGTTTTGCCCGCGCCCACGATGGTGTGCAGCTCGTCGATGAACAGGATGATCTGGCCTTCGCTTTTTTCCACCTCGTTGAGCACGGCCTTGAGGCGCTCTTCAAACTCGCCGCGATACTTTGCGCCGGCAATGAGCGCGCCCATATCAAGGGCAAAGAGTTTGCGCCCCTTGAGGCCCTCGGGTACGTCGCCCTTCACTATGCGGAAGGCCAGGCCTTCTACGATGGCGGTTTTGCCCACGCCAGCCTCGCCTATGAGCACCGGGTTGTTCTTGGTGCGGCGCGAGAGAATGCGGATAACGCGGCGTATTTCGGCATCGCGGCCAATGACCGGATCCATCTTGCCCTGGCGGGCAGCCTCCACAAGGTCGCGTGCGTACTTGTTCAGGGCCTCAAAGGTGTCCTCCGGGGTTGCGCTGGTAACGCGCGCGCCGCCGCGCAGCTCGTCCATGGCTGCCACAAAGCGGGCACGGGCGATCTTGTATTCCTTAAAAACTTCGCCAAGGGGCGAGGAGGGCGAAACATCGGTAAGCGCGGCAAACAGGTGATCTACGCTTACGTATTCGTCCTTCATGCGGTTGGCTTCGTTTTGGGCGTCGCCCAGAATTTTCGCCAGCCGCTGGGTAATCATGATCTTGTTGGGGTCCATGCCGCCGCCGGAGACCGAGGGCCGCTTGCGCAGCGCTCCTTCAATGGCCACGCTGAGGGCCTTGGGCTGCACGCCCATTTGCTCCAGAATGCGGGGCACGATGCCGTTTTCCTGTTGGGTGAGGGCCAGGGCCAGATGCTCTGCATCCGTCTCCTGATGGCCCATGCCTGCGGCAATACTTTGGGCCTGCCCCACGGCTTCCCGGGCTTTATCCGTAAATTTGTTGATGTCCATAAGCTTCCTCCACCTTGTCCGCGCAAGGGCGGACGAAATGTATTTGGGGGCCGGGAGTCGGCATGCGCTCTACCGGCTAGTCTTCTTCAAAATGCTGCAACCGTTGCACCCTGCGCTCAAGGGAATCAATGCGCTCCAGCAGATCCACGATGATGGTGCCGCCAAGCACGGGCAGCTCAAAATCACAGCAGATGCGCTCAAGCTTGCGCACGCGGTAAATATCCACATCGCGAAAAAGGAAATCCTGCGCCGCGCTGGTGCGGGCTTCAATCCAGCCGAGGCCCAGCAGTTCCTGAAGCCTCTCGGGCGCAATGCCCGTGGCTTCAATAAACTCCTGCCAGACCATGACCGTTGAAGGCACGGGCAGTGAAGATTTTTTTGGGGTCATGCTCATTTGTGTCCTCCACCAGTAACCGTATCGGTTGCCGCCTGCGGCGGCGCCGCTGGAATACGCATGCAAACCCTGTGTGCAGCCGCCGGGCGACTGTCTGGTGCTCCTTATGGGCGGGCCTTGAAAGCCGAAATTTCGGCCAGCTTGGTCCACAGGTCGCGCTCTTCGTCCGTAATCTGGGCTGGAACCCGGATCATGACTCTTGCAAGCAGGTCGCCGCGTTTGTCGCCCGCTCCAAGGCCCTTGCCGCGCAGGCGGAACTTGCGCCCGGAGCTGGAACCAGCGGGAATCTGCATCTCTACGCTGCCTTCAAGGGTCGGAACCTCAACCCGCGCGCCAAGCGCGGCCTCCCATGGGGCCAGTGCCAGGTCGCACTGCAGGTTGTCGCCGTCCATCTTGAAAACCGCGTGGGGCAGGTAGCGCACTCGCAAAAAAAGGTCGCCCGGCGTGCCGCCCGGCACAGGGTCCCCCTGCCCTGCGAGGCGCAGTTTTGCCCCCTCGCGGATGCCTGAGGGCACATTGACCTCAAGGGTTTTTGTGCCTGCGGGCATGTTTATAGAAACCGAACGCGGACCGCCGCGCAGTACTTCCTCAAGGCTCAGCGCCAGCTCCGCCTCCACGTCGCGGCCGCGCCGCTGACGGGCGGAAAACCCGCCGAAGGGGTCTGGTCCAAAATTGGCCCCGCGCCCGCTGGCCTGCCCGCCAAAGGGGCCGCCATATTGACCACCAAATTGGCCGCCGCCTCCAAACAGGGTTTCAAAAAAGTCTGAAAAGCCTGAACCGTCAAAATTTTTGCCGTTGAACGTAAAATGCACATTCTCAAAGCCCGGTTCACCCTGAAACTGCTGGCCGTGCTGCCAGTTGGGGCCAAGCTGGTCATACAGTTTGCGCTTTTCCGGGTCTTTGAGCACTTCATAGGCTTCGTTGATTTCCTTAAACTTCTCCTCAGCCTGCTTGTCGCCTGGGTTGAGGTCGGGGTGGTATTTGCGGGCAAGCTTTTTGTAAGCCTTGGATACCTCCTCGGCAGCCGCTCCGCGTTCCACACCCAGAAGTTTATAATAATCCTTGTACGATACTGCCATGATGCGTGCTCCCCCGTCGGCTCGTTTCCTTGACGTGCGTTCAGATTACACCTGTTCGCACCGTCTGCCCATAAAAAGTAATGTCAGGCCGCGCGTCGTCAATAGGTAAATGCCGTGTTTTTATCTGGCATTACGCAGGGGTTTCCACAGATATCAACAATAAGGCCCCCGCTGCCGCAAATGCGACGGCGGGGGCCTTGACGTGGCGGGTGGATTGTCTACGGCAGCAGCGGCCCGCGCGAGCCAATGGTGTAAAAATTACGGCCGACGCGCGTGGCGCCGTTGAGCAGGGTGCTGCTCAGGCCAAGGTAGTCGGTATCCGCCCGCGACCCCGCAAAGTCGGCGGTGGATGCCGCCTCTGCCGACTGGTTGCGCAGGCTCCAGGCGCGCATGTCTTGCATGTGGGCTCTGCTTTGGCCCTGTTGCTCGGCGGAGAGGGCGTCCAGCTCGCCTTTTTCGGCGGTGTCCAGATTTTTATCCAGGGCGGAGCCAACATCGGTCTGCGCTCCTGAGGCCCCGGCCTCAGCGCGTTGCGAGCCGATGATGCGGGCGGCTTCCTGTCTTTTGGCCTGAGCCGCTTCATAGCCCGCACGGCGCTCCTGCCGGGCTGCATCGTCCGCAGCCTCGGCGTTCAGCTCGGCCTGTTGGGCGTTGCGGGCCGCCAGCTCCGACTGGTATTCCTCCTGCTGGCGGCGGTTTTCGGCCTGCTGCACCGCGCCCGCCGTTCCGGCTGCGGCCCCGGCAAGGGCCACTGCGGCGCTGATCATGGCGGCTGTGCTGGTTGCTATGGCCATTGGGTCTCCTCCTGTCTGTCCGCTGCGGCAGTGTTGGCCTTGAGCCGCAGCGTCTTGTGCCAGATGGTTTCTGTGGGTTGTGCCCCAAGACGGCGGTAAAGCGCATGACATGGGCGGGCGGCTGGCGAACTGTACTGCACAAGCCCCACCCCGCGTGCGGCAAGGGCCGTCTCCGCATGACGCAGCAGCCGCAGGGCAAACAGACCGCCGCGTGCCCAGGGGGCAAGATACAGGCCGTCCAGCGCAGCCAGCAGGGTTTGCGGGCGGTGGGGGCAGGCCACCAGCGTAAAGGCGGCGTAGCCTGCCAGCGGCCTGCAACTGCCCGGTGTTTGCGGGATACTGCCCCGCCCCTGCAGGACGTGGTTGCCGTCGGCGGCTGGGCCCTGACTGTCCGGGCACGTTGCCGCGCCGGTATGGCCGCGCGCTGCGCTGATGTGCAGCATGCCCAGCCTTTCAAGGGTAGCATAGCGTGTATGGTCAAGGGCGTAGGTTTGCTGCCCGTGCAGGGGGGCCTCCACCTCGTCCCAGTGCGCAGCCGCAAGATGACTGGCCTCGTGCGCCAGCTGCGAAAAGGTTTCTGTTGCAATGGTCAGCATGCGTGCTCCTTGCTGGGGCGTAACGGGGTGATTCGTCAGGCAAAGGTGATATCCAGTGTGAGCGCCAGGATGCGAAATGGCAGGGGCCGTTGCTGCACAAGCCAGATGCTCGCCTGATTGTCCCATCCGCCGCAGGGGGCGCAGGCCAGATCGCCGGAAAAAGGCTGTACGGCCTCTGACCAGCGCTCCGGCATAAAAGGCAGGTCGTACAACTCTGTGCGGCTGGGGCCGTACTGACCGCCCACGCTGCGGTAGAGTCGCAGCGAGCATGAACCGTAGGCGCGTCCGTGCGCCAGAGTTGTGCCAGAGTTGAGGTCGCTCTCTACCGGCAGGGGCGAAAGCACGGAAACATAGGGCAAACCGGCCTGTACTGCCGTGGCGGCGTAGGGCAGTTCTATGCGTCCCCCGCGCACCACGCAGCCTTCAACCGGGCTGCCGTCGGCCAGCACGGCCAGCGAGCAGCCTTCCAGGTGTTCGAGCCCAGCCACTTCCCTGGTGGGGGCGGCGGCGCGTATGCTCAGGCCGCAATCCACAAAATAGGCGTCGGCAATGGGCTGGCTGTCTGTCCAGACCGGGGCCAGCCGCTCAAGAAAATAGCGTGTCTGTCCGGCTATTTTTCGTTGCACCACCATGGCCAGCGCATCCCCGGTCTTGTCGGCCACAGCCGCCACCGAGAGCACATTGCCGTCGGTGATGTGGCGCGACCAGCCCCAGATGTCGTGCTCCTTCATGTAGGTAAAGGCCAGCAGCAGGCCGTCGTCGCGCACGCACCAGATGGTTGAGCCGGGCGTTTGCTGGTAGGCCCACTGCTTGATGGTGTGGCCCTCAAACAGATGAGGCGCAAGGATGGAAAGGTCGTTGCCCGCGTAGCCGTCTTTTTCAAGCGAATAAAAAAGGTCGCGCACGCGCGAGCCGTGGCGCTGCACGTGCAGCACAGAATTGCCGATGATGATGGGCGCAAGCCCCGCGCTGCCCCAGTACGATTGGGCCGTGATGCTGACCTTTTGCGGCGTTATGGCTGTGCCGTCGCCGCCGCTTGCCTTGTACTCGCTGCCCGCCGTGCCCACCAGCAGATCGCCGAAGCTGGCGATCCAGGTGACGGAATCGATGGAGCCGGAGGCAATGAGGTATTCCACGGGGTCGTCGTCCTGCAGCGGGCGTGACTTGCGAAACGACTCAAAATCGCCCGTGCGCGACATGTAGAAAGCCTGTGGCGTGGCAGGCGTTGCGGCCAGCACCATCCGCTGCTGGTGAAAGGCCACCACGCCGGGATTGTTGCCGTCGGCAAAGGGGTTCCAGTCTTCGCCGGGGGTGTCGGTGGTGTCGGCCTTGTAGTTCTGGTCGCTGAAGCTGGTGGAGGACGATACGCCGATAAAGCCAAAATAGCCCGCTTCTTCACGGTAGATGTTGTATTCTGCCGCGCCGTCCACGGCGGACCAGCTTATGTTTGTGCTGTTTCCCACCACCCAGTCGGATGGGTGGCGCGCCGAGGGGCACTCCCCTGCGGGGGATGCCAGCGACTGCCTGCCGTTGGCGTCCACCGCCGTCACCTTGTAGCGCAGTGTGTAACTGCCGCCGCTGCCCGAAAACGACAGGCTTGGCGCGGCGGGCGCGGGCAGCGAGGTGTTGAGCTCCACCTGCTCGAGACTCCAGGCGTAGGAGCCGCCTGCGGCCTCGCGCCGTATAATTTTGTGCAGGGGGTAGGCCGGGTGGGCCAGGTAGACCACGTCGCCCACCTGTGCGTGGCAGATGGCAAGCAGATCTTCCGCCGCATAGGGCGTGGCAATGACGCCCGCGTCGGTAAAACCCTCGATGGTGGCAATACGCAAGGTTTTTTGGCCCAGTACGAGAACAAAATTCTGCGAGGGTAGAGCGCTAAAGCTGAAGGGCAGCAACACTGCGCTGGCGTCAAGTTCGGCCAAAAATTGGGTTCCGGGCCTTCTGGCCACATCGCCGTGCAGACCGGGCAACATGTTTTCCATGCAGGCAACGCAGTTGCGGTAGCGGGAGAGGTCGTATCGGGCTGAAAGCGTGGGCGCGATTTCGCCGCCGGTAAGTTTTGCAGGGCTACGCGCATGGCTGCTCCGCCTGTGGCGTACTGGGGGCGGCAGGCCAAGGCGTCGCCGCACCGCCCCCGTCCCACGGCGCGCCGGGCTGCTCCGGCAGGGCGCGCAGGGCGGCGCGGTAGGCTTTGACCTGCGCCAGAGCCTCAGCCGTGATGGGGTAATCGGGCAGCAGCATCTTGTCCGTATCAGCAAGCAGTGCATCACGATTCGAGCGCAGGGCGATGAACTGCGCTGCAGTTGTGGCCGTGGCATGCGCTGCGCACAGCTCGCCCCACGAGGGTTTGCTGCGCGTGCCCTCCCACAACACGGCGTTCCACGCCTCCTGAGTGCCCGCCGTTACCGAGCCGCCAAACTGCCAGCCAGTGCCCAGCTGCTCAAGGGCTATGCGAATGTCGATTACATTTTCCATATGCGCAGCTCCGAGTAGACTTCGCTTATATTTGCAGCCCCTACGGCGAATCCGAGACCGTATGAACCTATTGCGCTGCCTGTGTACATCCTAAGTTCAATTGACGTTTGCGCCGCCAACGTAAACTCGCCCTCCACTTCTGGGCAAACGTAGCCATAGTACGACTGATTTGCAGTCATGGAGTTTCCATGCAGCAGATATGCAGAGTTTGTAGCATCGTATATTGCGCACCGGGTATTAGAGGCTGCGTACGCCGGAGTTTTGCCACGCACATAATACCGACCGGCAGGGAGTGTAACCCTGTTGCTCGCCAGCGACGCGCCACTCAGGCTGTTGTTTTTTACTGTGTTAAGGTCGCGTGTTTGCCATGCGGCAGCAGCGGACGTTCCCCCATGCGTTCCCGATGTCTTTTCATCACGGGCGTAGAAATAAAAACCAATGGCGTTGCCCGTGGCGTTGCTCAAATCTACGTTGGCTTTGCCAGCGAGCGCCGCCATGTAATTCGACCAGTCGAACACGCTGGCGCTGTTCTGCGCGGAGGCCAGAACCACAAAATGCCGCAAGCGTACCTGCTCATCGGTAACAGTGGTGGAGTTGCCGTAAGTTGAATCTGAGTCGCTTGCGCGGAATGTGAATCTGCTCTGGTTTGATCCGCCACTGTCCGACACCCCTTGCCAGACGATGGGCGACACCGATCTGGAAAACGCTCCAGATGCGATATGGGCATAGTCCAATGTGCGTACGTTAGCGTCGAGTGTACCCGTGATGTTCGGCAGCCCTGCCTTTACGCTTTTGCCCAGCTCTGCGGAGCTGGAAGCCTGCGTGATGCTGTCGCCGTCCTTGAGCAACGGGACTTTAAATTTCTGGTTATCAGCATCGAGCGCAAACCTGGCGCAGTTTCCCGTTAAACCGGCCTGTGTGGCCCATGCGGCGTATGTGCAGGTAAGCAGCTTGCCGCCAGCAAGATAGGTGTCATACAGGTTAGGGAACTGCGCCCGCGTGTACTCGCCGCCGTTGGCCGGTACGCAGCCGTTAGGCACGTAGCCGTCGGCGCACAGCAGGGTTTGTATGCTGCCGATCAGCGTTGTGGATATGGCGGCAACGCCGTTTTCCACCACATCCAGGCGGTTGTCCTGCTGCGTGTTTATCTGCTCCGCCGCATCCATGCGCGGGGCCATGCCGCCCGAGGCGGCAGTTGCAGCCTCTGCAGATTGTGCCGCCGCCTGTGCGGCCAGTTCTGCCGCGTCGGCCTGCGCCGTGGCCGCGTTTACGGCGTCTGCGGCTGCTGTCTGCACTGTCTGCGCTGCCGTGTTGGCGCTGTTGGCGGCCGCCGTGGCGCTGGCCGCTGCCTCCTGCGCGCAGATTGCAGCCGCTGCGGCGTGATGCGCCGCCTCGTCGCGGCTGTTGCACACGGAGCGCACCACATCTTCGGGCGACTGGTCGCTGGTGGCTGGCAATATGACGGCGCGGGTAATTTTTTCGTTGAGCTGCTGCAATTCGGCAGTGGCCTGGTCGAGCCCGTCCTCGATCACCTGTGGATCAAAGCGCGAGGCCGAAACAAGGTCTATGCTCTGGGCAAAGGGCATGTCGCGCACGATGGCCAGCCGCCAGCCCGCAGGCAACGGCGCGTCCTCGTGCAGATAGGTCAGCGTGCCGCCGCATTCGCCAAGGCTTGCCGTCCAGCCCTGCGCCGCAGTGGTGAACCCGTCGGGAGAAGTGACGCTGACGCTGAGCTGGTCTGTGCTCCAGACCTTGAAGGCAAAAGGAAAAGCCGTAGCCGCCCCGTTGCCTTGGTACACGGCGCGGCTTGGGCTGTAGGGCAGGGTCATGCCTGACTCCTTGCTGGGTTAAAGGTGTTGCTGCGCCTGACTTAGCGCGCGGCAATCCAGGGGTCTTCCGTAGGGCGGTCGCTGCGCTCCGAGGCGGCGGCGCTGCGGGCCGGGGGAAGGCTGTCGGCATAGAGCTGCTCCAGCTCGGCGGCCTTCTGGCTGCTGCCCTTGAGCAGCGGCGCGGCGATGAGGGCCGCCAGTTTGCGCGAGAGCATGTGCGCAAACAGGTCGTCAAACAGGCGGCTGTTGCGTACATCCTCGGTGTACAGGGCGAGGGCGCGCGCCGCGTCGGTAAGCAGCAGAGAGCCGTCGCCAGCCGCGTTCTGGGCCAGGCAAAATGGACGGGAGGCAATACCCTCGTGGCGCACCTCATGCACCTTGAGGCAGTCGTCGGGCAGGGCGTAGGCAAAGCGAAATTCCGGTGCGTAGCCGTCGGGCAGCGGCACAAGGGGCATCCAGGCCCGGCGCTGGGCAAAGCTCCAGGGAAAATCCCGCAGCACCTGCCGCCGGGCGGAATCCCAGTACAGACGGCACTGCAGGGCTTCGGGCGTATTTTCCTGCTCGGAGGCAACGCTGCGCGTACCCAAAAAACCAAGCGCCCGGTTCCACACGCTTATCTGGCTGATGGTCATAACGAATCCTGTGCTGAAGTGGGATGACCGCAAACCTTCCGGGAGGCAGACCCGCCCGGAAGGTTTGCGAAGGCGCGCGAGCAGGCTACCGCCTGCGGAAGGCTAGCCTGCCATGATGGCGGGCTCGTAGGGCAGGTCTTCCTCACGGGTAAGGGCGGCAAAGATGCGCCCGGCGCTGACGGTTTTGCCCGCCACCGGGGTAAGGGCGAATGAAAGCCGCAGCCAGCCGAGCCGCGCGCCCTGAGGCAAAAAGCGCAGGTAGGGGCGGGCGCCCAGGGCAAGGCCCGGAGCTTCAGCCGTGTTGGCGATGGTCACGCTGGCGTCGGCAACGGCGGTCCAGGGGCCGTCGGCGCTGTCGGACTGCTCCATGCTGATGGTCAGGCCCTGCGTCTCGGCGGGCAAGAATGCCTCGGTGACAGACAGACGCAGGGGTATGGGTTCCATGCGGCCCGGAATTTTAAGGCCGGTGAGGGGCACAGGGTTGCCTGCGGCGTTGGCGGTAAGGGGGCCTTCAAAAAAAATGCTGTTGCGGTCAATGATGGACATGGTGGCTCCTTTGACAGGCGTTTGGGTAAAAATTGGGGGCCGAAAGCGTGATATTTTGCGGGGCAGAGGCTCTGGAAACCGCTGCCTCCGCTCATGACCCGTGCGCTACAGCACGGCCTCGCTGGAGAGAATGGCGTCGCACTGGCGCACAGGCCGGCCATGCAGCACGGGCACGGCCTTGGAGTCGAAAAATTCGCCGTACTGCAGCTGCACGTTGCCCGCGTCGGAATTCTGCAGCTCAAGGGCGGTGAGCACGTCGGCATTGGCGTACCAAACAGCCTTTTGGCGCAAATGCTGGGGCATGAGGTTTTTGGCTTCGATGGTCAGCTTTTGCAGATCCACAAATCCGCTCTGCCCCTTGCGTTTGCCAAGCGCGGACACCGGCAGGTTGGCAATGCGCACGATGCCGCGCCAGTCGCGCACCGCAAGGCCGCAGCGCCAGTTGTACTTGTCGCCCACCACCTGATATTTGCGGCCATCCGGGTCCTGGGCCATGTAGGTTTTGAGGTCTTCGTGCGAGAGGCCGCCGTTGCTCTCCTTGGGGTAGATGCCGTGAACCGACTGCGCACCCCACGAAATAAGCCACAGCGAGGTGCAGCCGTCGGCGTCGCGCCCACCTGCATCAAGCACGTTTTTGGCGTCCTGCGCCGGATAGCGCATGGCAAGGCCGTTGAATTCGTCGGGGTTGATGTTGCTGTTGCCATAAAACAGCGTGGTGGCGACCTTCTGGCGCATGGCCTCGGCAAAGGCCACGCCTTCGCTCATGCGAAATACCTTGTCGCGGCTGCCGTAGAGGCGCAGCTCTTCCACGTCCAGCTCCATGATGGCCTCAAGGATGCCGCAGCCTTCCTTGACCTGGCTCCACTGCGACTTGGAGGGCGGCGTGCCCTGATAGAGCCTGCGCCAGTAAACTTCGGGCAGGCCTGTGCGGATGCGGGTGAGGTGGCCGTCGCTCTGGTTTGATTCCATCCAGAGCACATCGTCCATGATGTCGTTGGTCTTGTTCATCAGCTCGATGATCTGCCCGGCCTTGTCGCCGCGGTAGAACTGTTCCATTTCCGCCAGGGACACCACCAAACCCATGGAATTAGCCATAATACCCTCGTGTGTTAGTGCGTTTTGCAATGAGCGTCAGTGAAAGCCGCGTTGCGGCGGGTACTGCTCAGGCCCTGCCGTTGCGCGAGCTCCAGCCCGCGTACATGCGCTCCTCAAGCGGCGGCATGCCGCCGCCCGCCTGCCCCTGCACCAGCCCGTCCTCCATGAGGGCGTCGGCAAGGCGGTTGAAAAATCGCAGCACGTCGGGGTTGTTGCCGTAGCCGGTCTGCTCCAGCAGCTGGCCAATGCGTTTGCCCTCGTCAAAGCGGTCAAGGGCAAGCTGGGCGCGGGCAACAGTTGCGGGCAGGTTTGCGCCGCCCAGCTGCGGGTCTTCCGTGACCTCCTTGCGCCACTGGCCGAGCTGTTGTTGCCAGTGCTGCCGCTGGCTGGCCTCGTGCTCGCGCAGGCGCAGGGCAAAGGGGTCCTCCTGCGGGGGCTTCTGGCCGGGGGTTGCCTCGCCGGGGGGCGGGGTCTGCTGCGCGGGGGCGGGGGCGGGAGCGTTGTTGCCGCTGTTGTCTGCCGCTTCATGTTGCGTGTCGCCCGCCGGGGCAGTGTCGCCCTGGGGCATGGCAAGGTCAGAAGGTGCTGAGATCATGTGCGTCGTTCTCCTTGGTTTGCAGCAGTAAGGGGAGGTGCCGGGGTTGGCCTGTTGCAGCAGCCGTATAAGGCGCATGCCCACCATGCGGCGGCCCTCGGTATAAAAAAGTCGGGCGCTTTCCGCCTGTTGGGGCGCGTCCCCCACATCCTCGGCGTAAAAGTTGCGGCACAGATGCAGCAGCCAGCGCAGCAGCAAACGGCCCTGAGGCGTGCCCATAAGCCCGTCCACCGCCATGCGCATGGCGCGGTCGAGGGCGACGGCCTGACTGGCTGGCTTTGAGGGATTTTCCGCCTGTTCGTATGGGGCAAAAACGTCCATCAGGGGGGCATCCATCAGCAGCTCCTTTTGGGCTGGAGCTCATGCCCGGCCCCCGGTGCGGGGGGTGCAGCCAAAGCATTTTTTCTGAAGTCTGGCGGTTCGGGCCGCGCCTGCTGCGCAGGGGCATCCTTAGTGGCATCATGCGCGGCGGAGCCCGGCCATGCGCGGCGCAGCAGCCGCGCAAGAGCGTCAAGCGCGCTGCCCTGGCGGCCATCGGGGCCGGTCAGCGTGCTTTGCGAAAGCTCGCGCACCATGCCCACGCCTTTTTCCACAGCCTGGGTTACTGCCTGCGCCTGCGCGGCCTCGGCCCGGGCGTTGCGCAGCTGCGCGCGTTCCTCCGCCGAGCGCGAGAGGCTCACGGGCAGGCCAAGGCTTTCGGCATAATTGTCCAGCAGGTGATCGACGTTGAGTGTGTCCAGGGCTTCCGGCCAGGCCGCCGAAGCCCTGAGGGTAAGGGCCAGATACTGATCCGCCGCGCTGATGCCCACGAGCTTTTGCGCCTGGGCCAGCAGCGACACAAACTCCACCCTCAGGCGACGGCCAGCCAGCTCCGGCGGGCAGGGGGGCAGCATGTCGAGGTCGCGCATGCACTCAAAGGTGCGGTCCATCAGCGGGATAAACAGCTCGTCGTGCAGGCGTTCCAGCACCGGCCCCACAAGAATGAGTTTTTCTTCTTCCCTGGCGGCTATTTCGCTGGCGGTAACGCCGCTGCGCCCGTCCAGAATGAGCTTGAACAGATCGTTGTAGAGCCCCTTGCGTATTTGGTCCTGCACCGATTCCATGGCCTTGCGGGCTGTGGCCAGATCGGGGTTGATCTGCAGCAGGGGCGTGGCCGCCTGGGGGCTTTGCCCCGGTGCGCTGTCCACATAGTTGACGCCGCCGGGCGTCAGGTCGAGACCCACGGAGCGCAAGCCTGCCGCCACGCTCATGGGCGGGTCCACGGATTTGTGGATGGCCTTGAGCGTTGTGACGCCCATCTGCTGCAGCATGCGGCAGTCGGGCAGGGAGTCCATGGCGGGCGAGCGCCCGTACACGTCGTTGCCCGCCACGTCCCAGCGCGGCCCAAACCCGGGAAACGACCGGAAGCCCGAAACCCGCAGAGCCTGACGGTTGCCGTCGCGCCCTTCCAGCCAGTAGACCGAGGCCACGGGCATGCGGACCGGGTCTTGCTGCGATAGGCGCTCATTTTCGCGCGGGTATACCGCCTGGATGACGTTGCGCCTTTCTTCGGGATTACGCCGCGCCGCCTCTCTCAGGGTGTCGGGCATGGCCTCGGGACCGAATGCCTGGGAGATCTGGCGCAGGGTCATGGCGCTGCGGCGAAAAACCGTATCCACCCTGCGCGCGGCGTCGCAGTCGAGGGCGTATTCACCGGCGCACAGAGGGATAAATCGGAATCCATGCACGGGGTCGGCCAGTTCAAAAACAAAGGCGGTGCCAAAGGTGCCCAGCTCTCCGTACAGGGTGTGCATGGCGTTGTAGAAGTTGGAACGCTGAAAAACCGAGCGCATGCGCGTGGCTACTTCGTCGAGCCATGCCTGACCCGCACGGCTGCGGGCAAGCTCCACATCGTCAAGGCTCAGGCGAAACCACGGACGCGCGGGGCTGGTCAGCCCGCCCTGCAGGCCAGCCGCCAGAGTGCGCATGGCCAGAATGCCCGTGGCGTCCACAAGCCCCCGGTTGAGCATGGGGCCTTCTTCCGTCGCATCCGTCTGCGGGTTGAGCCGGCAGCGGGTGGGCAAAAAATGGTCCGCCAGACTTTGCCATGCTGCGTCCCATGGGGCGCGGCGCTGCAGCAGGGCATCGTGACGGCGCGACAACGCCTGCACATCCTCTGGGTTTTGGCCTGCTGTCTGGGCGGCCGGCCTTGCCGCAATATCGGGCGAGTCGGTCATATTACTGCCCCAGCAAGGTTTTGGTGGTGGCGTCTCTACGGCTGAGCGGGCTTGTGTACACAGAGCCGTTGATGCCTGCGGCCTTGGCGGCCTTGTCCCTCTGGTTTTGACGCGCCGCCGAGGCGGCCTCGGTTACGGGTTTTTCCACTTCCGGTTTGGGCACGGGCGCAACTGCGGGCACGTCGGGCGTGCCGCCTCCTCCAAATCCCATGATAGGCTCCTTGCGGCTAAGATTGTTGAAGATCACAGTTGTCGGCTGCTGTCAGATGTTGCGGCGTGCAGAGCACAAGCATGCCGTCGACCCACGACCTTTTGCGGGCGTGTAGACATGCCCCGGGCAAGCGCCCCAGCAGGCGAAAACCGCAGCTTTCGGCCAGACGCCATGCGTGGCGGTTGGGGGCGGGGCACAGCCCCATGACGGCAGAGCAGTCAAGGTGCTCAAAGGCCCAGCCCAGAACTCCGCGAGCCATGGGGACAGCCAGACCAGCCGTCTGGCGGAAGGTCGTGAAGTCAAATTCCCACACCCGCCCGCGCCGGGGGCTGAACATGGCGCAGGCCAGCAGGTGCGCGGGATCTGCAGGGGTTGCGCCGGTTTGCCCCCTGACTGTGGCGTAACAACCCACCAGTACGCCGCGCGTGGGTGCTGTAATGTCCTGCCATTGCGCAAGCGAGGGGCTGGCCAGGGAACTCATGGCGCAGGCTGTGAGCCCCTCGGCCTGCATGCGGAGAAACACGGCGTCGCGGGCGGGTTGATCCGCAATGGGCGCGTAGCATAAGCGCATCAGTTGCCTCCAAAAAAATCATAATTGGTGCGGGCGCGGCGAGCGCCGGGGGCTACCTCCTGCTGCGGGCGGAAACCAGTGACGGCATAGCGCAGAGCGTCCGCCGCGTGGCTGGCCCAGTCGTGCAGAGGGCCAGAACCCGCCTGCTCGCCCTGGGCCGCGCCAGCCCGCCAGCGCCGCCGGTAAGCACGCAGGGCCTTGAGCCCCCGGGCGCAGGCTGCCGCATCAAACCAGAATCGCGGCAACTGCCTGCGTAGGGCGTCTATGCCGTCGGCCAGCGACAGTGCCGGAGCCATGGTAAAACGGATGCCCAGCCGGGCGGCGCTCTCCCATCTGCTCTGGCCCGTACCCAGCTCGCGCACGCGGATGTCGTGCGGGGCAATGTGCGTGCCGTACACAAATCCCCGTCCGGCAAGGGCGCCCTCCGCAGCCAGCGGCGTCCCGGCCCCATCCGCCGGGCGGGCCTTGGCGGCCAGCACCTGCGCATAGTGGGACAGGCCCTCGCCCGAAGCTTCGTAATAGTCTATGATGCGCCAGCAGCCCGAAGGCTCGACCTGAAAAAACCAGATGGCCGTGGCGTCATCCATGCCCAGATCCCAGGCGGTGTGCACGGGCAGCTCCGGCGTGCAGGGCAGGGGGCGGATGCGTCCCTCGCGTTCCGCAGCATCAAGCAGGGGGGCGTAGTAGGCCCCGCGCACGGCTGCGGCAAACGAACACTCGAATTCCTGCAGGTATTCGGCTTCATCCATGCCCCGGCGGGCAGCCGCCAGCTCGCTTGCGGGCAGGTAGCCCGTTTCGGAAGCGGGAAAGCGAAACCGCGACCACAGTCCTTGGGTATCCGCGCCAGCCTGCTGCCACACGTCGTAGAGCAGGTTGTCCGTGCCCTGGGGAGTGCCGCAAAACAGCGCCCGGCCCTGACGGTCGGCCAGCATTGGGCGCAGCACCTGCGTCCAGACCTGCCGGGGCATATCTGCCGGTTCGTCCAGCACCAGATCGTCCAGATACAGACCGCGCAGGGCCTGTGCGTTTTCCGTGCCCAGCAGGCGGATGCGCCCGCCCGTGGGCAGCACGCAGACGAGCTCGCTTTCGAGAAATCGCGTGCCTGGCACGGCCCCAGCAAAGCGTTTGCAGTAATCCCATGCCACAGCCTTGGCCTGCCCCAGAAAGGGCGCCGCATAGGCAGCGCGCCAGTCGTCCCGGCCCACGCGTAAAGCCTGGCGCACAAGGTCATTGATCGCAGCCACGGTTTTGCCAAAGCGCCTGTGGCAGAGCAGCACGCAAAAGCGTGAACGCTCCTCGTGAAAGCGCCATTGCAGCGGCCGGGGGCTGTAGGGGATGATGTGCGGTTCTGGCTGGGACATGGACTAACACCCTTATAACGTTGCAGGTAAAACTGGCTGCGTGGGCTGGTTGTTGGCCGCGTGGCTGGCGGTGCGTTCTGTTGCTTGCCCGGTTTTGCGTCCGCCCTTTTGCGATGCTTGGGGCAGCCTGCCGGACGCGGCGCTGGGCGGCCCGCCCCACACGACCACCATGTGGGGCTCGGCTTCGGTTGGTTCGTCGTCGCGCAGCGAACGCAATATCGCGTGCAATTCTTTAATTTCTTTAACAATATCGATACTTTTTTCTGCAATGTCAGCGGCGCTGAGCGTGCGGGTAAGCAGATCGAGCCGTTGCTCCAGGCTGTCCAGCAGGGGCATGTTGCGTGCGGCCGCTCTGCGTTTGACGGAGGGCATCAGTTGCAGCCTCCCGTTGCATCCACGCCCGCACGGCAGCCGTACTGCACGCCTACGTGGGGGGTATGGTTCTGGCGGTCTTCGTGCCGGTCAAAGTTGTGCTCGAGGCGTTCGAGCAGGCGATCTAGACCCGATATGCGGGCGTTGAGGGCCTGCATTTCGCCGCGAAGGGCCGCCAGCTCGTTTTGCAGGCCAGCCATGTCGGCAGTGCCGGGGGCGAGGCGCAGGTGTTGCTCAAGCGCGTCGAGCCTGCGGGCTGAGGCGGCCTCGCGCCTGGCGTCGCGCTGCACGTGCAGCGAATAGTCGTCGGTGCGCACAAAGGCCCGCCTCAGGCTCCACAGCGCCCAGGCAAACAGCCCCTGCACGAGCAGCACAAGCAGGCTTGCCCCGGTGGAAGAAAAAATGTCCATGGTCAGCTAACCTCCAAACCAGTCGGGTGCGGTCAAAGGGCGGTCTGGGGGGGCTAGAATCCCAGTCCCAGCATACCCAGCAGCAGGGTCATGATCTGGTTGAGGGCCGAGGGCGGCAGGTGGTCGCCCCATGCCGGAAATAACAGGGGAACAATGATGAGCCGGCCAGCAACCTCCCAGCCAAAGAGCAGGGTGAGCATCCAGCCCAGAAACGAACGCCACAAACGCAGCAGACTGGCGGGCCCGCCGCTGACCTCCGCCTCGTTGATGCGGCTCTGGGCTTCATTTTGCTGGCTGCGGTCGGGCAGAATTTTGCCCACAACGCCGGAGATGCCGCCAATGAGAGTGCCGAGCAGGGACCACATGCTAGTTGGCCTCCCGTTCGAGGTCGGCGAGATACTGGGCCAGGGCCTTGACCCTGTTGCGCCAGCCATCAAGAAAAACCTTCAGCGACGGACGCCTTGCGGCCAGGTCGCGGTAAAAGGCGTCGCGCAGGCGCAGTATCTGCCGCGCGGCAAACCAGTGCAGATTGGCCGATTCAAGGGCTTCGGCCAGCTCCGTTGTGCGGCTGCCCGGGATGCCGTCCTCGGCAATGGGGGTGTAGTGGTCAAGCTGGGCTTCGCCCACGGCGTTCATGCCCCGCTGCATCTGACGGACAGCCCTCCCTGGCCCCATGTTTACCGCGCCGTCGTACAGCGTGACGGCCAGGGGCAGGGGTAGGGCCGCGCAACCCAGGGCATCCCAGAAATGCCTTTTGAACAGGGCGGCGGCCTGAGCCCGCGTGCAGGCCCGGATGTCGTCGGCGTCCACATCGCCGTCCATGTCCAGATCAAGGCCGCAATAGGCGCAGCTCGCGGTGCGGGCGTTGGGACAGTCGTCGCAGGTTTTATGCTGGCGCAGGCATTCCTGGCGGGCCTGTCGGGCAAGATCCTGCACCCAGCGCAGCGAGACCCCATAGTTGGTCAAGCCGCCCGGATCAGCCGGATGGTCGGTCAGTCCGCCTTCCCACTGGGCGGTGAATGCATGGGCTGTTTCAAACATGTTTGTCATGACGCTCTCCTTGCTTTGTTGGCAGCCACAGCGGCGGCGTGTGCACAACATGCCAAAAAGCGAGCCGCGCGTAAGACTGAAACGTTTCAGCAGGGCAAAAGCATTGCCTGGAGCCGGTTTGAGCGACAAAAAGCGCGTAATTGCGCAGTTGGGCGCAAAAAAAGCCAGCAAATTTGCTGGCTTAAAATTTTTGTCGGGGATGCGTGCGCCTGATTTGCGTCAGTGGCTGGCGTCGGGCCTGTCCGTTGCGGGCCGGGCGGAGTCGCCAAGCTTCATGAGCAACCGAGTCTGCGGAGGAACGGAGTTTTCCTTTTTCAAAATCTGCCAAACGCGGCGGTCGGATATGCCGTGCCGGCGGGCCAGACTGGACACTGCCGCCGTGCTGCTCGCGCCACGCCGGGTGCTGCGCGAAAAATCCCTGGTGATGTCGCGTTGGCGAAGGCGGTTCATCAATGCCGAACAGCGCGGCACGTACAGGCTGGTGCCGCCAAAAACCGCCATAAGCTTGCGCAGGCACGCAACCCCCAGTTTTTTGCGTAGCGAGTGCCCTTTGTCCTTGGGCAGGCTGCGGGGCACACGGATGCTCTGACCGCCAAAACCTTGCAACACCAGCCAGAACTGGTGCAGGTCATTGAGCGCCGTCCATATCTGGCGGGCATTGTCCGGCAGGTGCTTGATGAGGCAGCGCCACTGTCGTTCGTCATCGTTTCTGCTCAGGGCGTCGCCCCAGGCGCTGTCTCTCTTGCATCGTTTGCACCCCCTGCCTGCTGCGGCAGCAGGGGGTGTTTTATCCATTTGAACCGCTTCCGCCGGTATATGCTCCGGCGCGTCGGCTTCAATCCGCCTATTGGTCATAGCGCGTCTCCACAATAGGGCAGGTGCGCGCCAGGATAAGATATGCGGGTAATACCGGCGGTGCGGGCGGGGTTTGCGAGCTGGGGGGGGCTTGCGCTGGGGCTTCCTGCTCTCTCTGGCTGGCCAGCAGACGCAGGTGGTCGATTACAAGGCGCAAAACCGGTTGCTGGAAGGCACACACGCCTGAGTGTAAGGAATCCAGCACAGCGCTCAGGTTTTGGATATCGTCATAAAATGCGGACATGCTATGCTCCAAAAATAGAAAATTAAATTAACGGGCCGTAAAATAGAAAAATCATTATTTTAGTAGATAGTCAAGGAAAAGTTTTAATAATAAGAAAAGTTTTAACATGCTTATTTAATTTAATAAAAATGATAAATATGTGGCAAAATTAGCGAAGTATTAATACATAATAAAAAGTTTTCTTTGTGCTTTAAGGAAAACTTGAATTTAATTGAAAACGAATATAGGTATGCATAAACGGAAGCGCCAATTTATGAAATAAACGTTTGGAGCGGGATTGGATACTGCTGTTTGACCGGTCTTTGAAGCAATAAAAAAACAAGGGATAATCATGAAGACAGCGCAAGCGCCCCTGATATCGGCATTCGGCGCACGTATGCGTCAGCGCAGGGAAAACCTGGGTTTACACAAGCAGGTTCTTGCAGAGGCGGTGGGGCTGAGTTTGACGACCATCCAGCAGTACGAGAATGGGCAGCTGCCCAAGGGCAGCCATGCGGTGCGCCTGGCCGACGCCCTTGACTGCTCGCTTGACTGGTTGCTGGCAGGGCGCGGAGATTGCGGCGGCGGCATCGTGGATACGGCCGAAGCGCGGCTCATGATGGTGCCCATGGCCGAGGCCCGCCTGTCAGCGGGTACGGGCAGCTTTGAAACGGGTGGGGATGTGTTGCGGCATTACGCCTTCAGGTGGGACTTTTTGCGGCGCAAGGGCAACCCGGCGCAAATGGTGCTGCTGCGTGTTGCGGGCGACAGCATGCGGCCACGCATTGTAAACAACGACGTGGTGCTCATAGACCAGAGCCAGCGTGAGCCCATACCCGGCAGAATTTACGCCGTGGGCGTGGAAGACATGGTGTATCTCAAGGTGCTGGACGCCATGCCCGGCAAGCTCATTCTTACCAGCATCAACCCTGATTTTGCCCCCATTGAGGCAGATACCAGCGACCAGCTGGCGGGTATGGTGCGTATTATCGGCAGGGCTGTGTGGGTGGGCAGAGAGCTTGATTGAGCCGTGTTTGCCCGTGGCTGCTCGCGTCGCGCGCGGTTGGGGCAAACGGCTCAGTGTGAGTGGCTGCGCAGCAGACGTGGCGCAGGCTGCTCAGCTCTTGGGGGTAACGCCCGGCGCAGCAATTTTGTCCATATCGTGCTCGCTGGCGAGGTTGCGGTTCCATGCGCGGATGGCTGCACCCTGCGATACAGACCACTGTTGCGAGGTTTGCCCGCAAGAGCAGACAACGCGCCACACTTCCTGTTTACGGCCAGGGGGAAGCAGGGATTCCAGATGAACATTGGTTCCGCCGCAGACAAGGCAGGGGCGGATTGTGTGTGGATCAAGCTCTTTCATATATGGCAGCATACCAGCTTTGCCCATGCACCACAAGGACTGCCTCCGTGCTGGTGCAGACAGCGCTGGAATATGGACCCAAAAAATAAATCTCGGCGGCAGAACAATTCTTAACGCTTCGTTGACGCGATAATTTGCACTGTAAGGCCGCACGCGACATGTGGCGCTGTGCAATTTTTTTACGTACCTTTTTGGAGGAACTATGCGTTATCTGCTTATCATGCTCGTGTCCCTGATGCTTGCCGCCCCTGTCTATGCTGCCGGAACCACCGACGCTACCGCCGCTCCCGCCGCCCACAAGACCAAGCACGTGACAAAAGCCGCCCCTGTGGATACGGTAGCCAAAGCATTGGCCGCTGCCAACAAAACCCCTGTTTCCGTGACCGGTACCATTGTGGAACCCATGCAGGGCAAGAAAAACGGCTATATCTTTGACGACGGCACAGGCCGCATGACCGTGGTTTTGGGCAAAAAGGCCGCCGCTGCCGCTCACCTCGAAGCGCAGAGCAAGGTTCACCTGACCGGCGTTATGGTCGTCAAGGCCGGCAAGGAAGGCGTGATGGCTGTGCGTAAGGCTGAAATGCAGCAGTAGCCAGCTTCTATTGCAACAGATTGCGATGGTTTCCGATGCCCGCAGGCTGCGCCACAGTGCGCGGGCATCGGAAATCTTTTTGCCCTGTCACCTTCAACTACCTGTCCTGCCTCTGCCACAGAATATTTCTATCCACCCGGCGGCGCAGCCCGGCCTTTCGGAGAACAGTATGCAAACAGTGCGGCCCGCCCTTTGTTCCATGCTTTTGTGCATGGTATTCAGCCTTGTGGTTTTGAATTGGCAAACCGCGTGCGCGGCAGGGTTTGAAGGGCCTGGGGTTGCGGCCACCGTAACCCGGGCCGTTGACGTGCTTGGCGCGCAGGACGACGCCCCCTGCGAGCTTGAGGGGCATCTGGTGGAAAAACTGCCCCGGCGCAAGCACCGCTACCTGTTTGAAGACCACAGCGGGCAGGTTGTGGTTGAAATAGAAAACAAGGTTTTTGAGCATCTCACCATCACCCCCAAGGACAAGGTTCGCCTGCTGGGCCATGTGGACTGGAACCGCAAGCGTCCTAACGAGGTTGAGGTGGATTCGCTCTCCATTATCGGCCCCATTACCGCCAAGGATATGCCGGAGATCGCCCCCGCCCCCCAAAAGTCCGGCCCGGCGAGGCGCTGACATGCCCATTGCCATTTTGCTTGTGGAGGACAACGAGGACATCCTCGCCAACCTTTACGCGTTTCTTGAGCCGCTGGGCTATGAACTAGACTGCGCCCGCAATGGCAAAACTGGCCTGTCCATGGCGCTTGAGCAGCATTTTGACTGCATCGTGCTTGACGTGATGCTGCCCGGTCTTGACGGTATAAACCTGTGCCGCGCCCTGCGCGAAAAGCATCAGCGCCACACGCCAGTCATCATGCTGACCGCCAGGGATGCCGTGGCCGACAGGGTGCAGGGTCTCGAAGCCGGGGCGGACGACTACCTTGTCAAACCCTTTGCCCTTAAGGAACTCGAAGCCAGAATACGCGCGCTGTTGCGCCGGGGGCGCATGTCGGCCGCCAATGCCGCCGATGGCGGCGCAGTGTGGACCTACGCTGATCTGACATTCAATGCGAGCGAGCACTGGGCCGAGCGTCAGGGCCGCCGTCTGCGGCTGAGCCCCACGGGTTTTCGCATCCTTGACGAGCTGGTGCGCGTTGCGCCGGGGCTTGTGCGGCGAGAAGATCTCGAGCACAGTCTGTGGGGCGACGACCCGCCCGAAGGCAGCGCCCTGCGCACGCACATCCACGAGCTGCGGCGCGAGCTGGATAAACCCTTTGCCTTGCCCCTGCTGCACACAGTGCCGCATGTCGGCTACCGGCTGAGCACTGACCCCGGAGAAACCGACTGATGCGCAGGCCTCCCACCCCTCGCGTTTACGCTGCAGACGGCTGTGCCGCCTCTCCCCGCCGCAGGACGAGCATTCGTCGCCGTCTGCTGGCGGCTTTTGTGTTTTTGGCCCTGCTCATGAGCGCGGCCCTGGGGATAGTGGGGCGGCTGTCGTTTGATTCGCTGGGAACCTACCTGGTGGGCTGGCACGCCAGACCGGTGATGGAAGCCTTTATCGAGGCGGAAAAGCGCGCCTGGGAGGCTGAAGACAACGGCGGAGGCAATCTGTACTACGGCGAAGACCTCGCGGTGGTCATGCATTGGCGTTTTCTTGTAGGCAAGCAGGTGCCGCAAGAGTGGCGGGATATGCCCGACGGGCTGCATTTCATCAACCACATGGAAGAATTTATTCTTATCGAGCGCAGGGACGACGTCATCTATGTGCTCAACGGCGGCACCGGCGCGTTTTTGGCGCTGAAAAAACGTCTCAACCGCATTTTGCTGCTCTGCGCCGTCAGCGGGCTTGGGCTGGCCGTGATATTGGCTGTGGTCATGAGCCGCCGCCTGACAGGGCCGTTGAGCAGGCTCACCACGGCGGTAGAGGGGCGCTCCACCGCATACATGCAGGCCGATGCGCAGCAGGTTGGCGCGAGTGCGCCGCCCATCCCCCTGACGGGGCTTGACGACGAGGTTGGCGTGCTGGCGCGGGCCATCGCCGCGCGCGAGGAGGCCCTGCAACGCTTTGTACAGCGCGAAAGCAACTTTACCGGCGATGTGAGCCACGAGTTGCGCACGCCGCTTACGGTCATGCAGGGCGGTCTGGAAATTCTGGAGCTGCAGCTGCAACGCCTGCCTCAGGGGGAGAGTCTGTCGCCCGTGGTGCAGCGACTTTTACGTACCACAGGCCGCATGACCAATACCGTGCGCACCCTGCTGATGCTGGCCCGCCGTCCGGAAGAAATCGAATTTCATGAGCTGGACTGCAGTGCCCTGCTATGGGGCATAGTAGCTGAAATGGCGGGCGATGCCGTGTTGCGTCTGGCAGGTCAGCCTGGCCGGAGCGAATCTGACGGCAGCGCCGCCGCTTCCCCGGCCAAAGGGGCGGCGACAGCCGCTTGCAGCGCTGCGAGTCTTAATCGTACCGCGAGCCCGCCTGGTGACGGCGCGGTCGGTCATCCGCCGTTCAGCGGACCGGAACAGCGCCCGCCCGTGGTGCTGCAGGCGGATATAGCCTCAGGCGTGCTGGTGCGCGGGCAAAAAGAGCTGGCGGGCATAGTGTTTAACAATCTGCTGGACAACGCCTGTCAGTACACGGAAAATGGGTGCGCCACTGTGGTTCTCACTCCGGGCGAACTGTGCGTGCGCAACAGCGGGCGCATCCCGTCCGGAGTGGATATCTTTGCCAGGGGCGTGCGTTGCGCGCCCAAGGCTGGCAGTGGTGCGGGCCTCGGGCTTTCACTTGCGCTCAGGGCATGCGAGCGGCTTGGATGGCAGCTTGATCTTGTCTCTGACCCGGCAGGCGGCGAAGCTGTGTTTCGCGTAACATTTACTCCGCTATCGCAGGGAGTTGACATATAATGTCCGACTTGCAACTTGGGCAGGGCATTGTTTCTGCCCCCGGCTTTTTTTCCGGCAAGCGCCGTTTTTTGCTGCCCCTGCTGCTTGCGCTGGCGGCCCTGCTGTGCTGGCGGCTGTTTTTTGCTGGCGGCCCGGCCCGCAAGGGCATGAACATGGACATGCCGCCGGTGCGTATTGCCCCCGCGCTTGCCCAGAATGTACCGCATTTTCTTAACGGTCTGGGCACGGTGCTGCCCTCCAGCGATGTGCTTGTCACCAGCCGCGTGGACGGCCAGCTGCAGCACCTGCACTTTCAGGAAGGGCAGAGGGTAAAGGCTGGCGATCTGCTGGCCGAGATTGACCCGCGCCCCTTCAAGGCCGCCCTTGATCAGGCGCGCGGCACGCTGGCCAAGGATCAGGCGCAGCTGGACAATGCCCGCAAGGATCTGGCGCGGTACGCCAAGCTTGCGCAAGGCGACTTTATCGCCGCCCAGCAGTTTGAAACGCAGCGTGCACTTGTGCGGCAGTACGAGGGCACGGTCCAGGCCGACAAGGCAGCGGTCGACTCCGCCGCCCTGCAGCTGAGCTACAGCCGCATTACCGCGCCCACGTCGGGGCGGCTGGGGCTGCGCAATGTGGACGAGGGCAACATGATCAAGGCTTCGGACACGTCAGGTCTTGTGCGCATCACCGAGGTAAGCCCCTGCGACGTGGTTTTTACGCTGCCTGAAAGCCAGGTTCCGCTGGTGGTGCAGGCCTTGCGCGCCCACGAGGACGATGTGGATCGCCAGCCTTTGCCCGTTCAGGCCTGGGACCGTGAACAGAAAACCCAGCTGGGCGTGGGCGGGTTGCTTTCGCTGGACAACCAGATTGACCTCTCTACCGGCACGGTAAAGCTCAAGGCGCGTTTTCCCAACAGTGATGGGGCCTTGTATCCCAACCAGTTTGTCAACGCCCGTCTGCAGGTGCGCGTGCTCCAGAATGCCGTGACCGTGCCCACGTCTGCCGTTCAACTGGGCACGCGCGGGGCTTACGTGTACGTGGTCGCCAAAAACGACAAGGGGCAGGAGGCCGTAACCGTGCGTCCCATTACCCCCGGCATTGCCACCGATGCGCTGACAGTTGCGACCAAGGGCATTGAGCCGGGCGAGCTTGTGGTGGTCGACGGGCTTGACCGTCTGCGAGACGGCATTGCCGTTAAAGTCGCCGCCACAACAGAAACTCCCAAAGCCCAGCTTGCGGAATAACCGCCGGGGCACGCCGGGTTTCCTGTTTCTACCACCCCTTCCTGCAGGGGGAGCACCCGTTATATGAATCTTTCGCGCATATTTATTCTACGCCCCATAGCCACCTCTCTGCTCATGGTGGCGCTGTTCCTCTCCGGCCTGCTGGGGTATCGCTACCTGCCCGTGGCGGCCCTGCCGCAGATAGACTACCCGACCATTCAGGTGCAGACGCTGTATCCCGGCGGGTCGCCCGATGTGATGGCCTCGGTGATAACCGCGCCCCTTGAGCGGCAGTTTGGCATCATGCCCGGTCTGGTGCAGATGAGCTCCCTGTCCTCAGCCGGAGCCTCTGTGGTGACGTTGCAGTTTGACCTTGCCATTGCGCTGGACGTGGCCGAGCAGGAAGTGCAGGCGGCCATCAATGCCGCCAATAACCTGCTGCCGAGCGACCTGCCCTCGCCGCCCGTTTACAACAAGGTAAACCCGGCCGACCCCCCGGTCATTACCCTTGCCGTCACCAGCGATGCCATGCCGCTTACCCGGCTGGAAGACCTGGTTGATACGCGCATGGCCCAAAAAATTTCGCAGGTGCCCGGCGTGGGGCTGGTGACGCTTTCCGGCGGGCAGCGCCCGGCTGTGAGGGTGCAGGTCAACCCCAAGGCCCTGGCCAATGCGGGGCTTACCCTGGCCGACGTGCGCACGGCCATTGCCAAGGCCAACGTCAACGACGCCAAGGGGAGCTTTGACGGCCCGGAGCGGGCCAGCACCATTGACTCCAACGATCAGTTGACCTCCGCCGACGCCTATGCCGACGCCATCATCGGGTATCGGGATGGCGGCCCCCTGCGTCTGCGCGATGTGGCCGAGGTGGTCGAAGGGGCGGAAAACGCCCGCCTTGCCGCTTATGTGGCGGGCGAGGGCACGCCGTTTCGTCCGGCCATCGTGCTGTCGGTGCAGCGCCAGCCCGGTGCAAACGTTATCGGCGTGGCGGACAGGGTGCTGCAGCTTTTGCCCGTGCTCAAGCAGACGCTGCCCGGCAATGTGGACGTGCGCGTTGTTACCGACCGTACCACCACCATCCGCGCCACGGTTCACGATGTGCAGCTTGAGCTGCTGCTGGCCGTGGGGCTGGTGATCTGGGTCATCTGGCTGTTTTTGCGCAACGCCAGGGCCACGGTCATCCCCGCGCTGGCGGTTCCCCTTTCGCTGGTGGGCACGCTCGGGGTCATGCATCTGGCCGGGTATTCGCTGAACAACCTTACGCTCATGGCTCTGGTTATTGCCACAGGCTTTGTGGTGGACGACGCCATTGTGGTTATCGAAAACATCTCGCGGTACCTCGAGCAGGGGCAAAAACCCGTGCAGGCGGCCCTGACGGGCGCAGGGCAGATCGGATTTACCATTATTTCGCTGACCATTTCGCTGGTAGCCGTGCTTATCCCCCTGCTTTTCATGGGAGACGTGGTGGGGCGGCTTTTCCGCGAGTTTGCGGTAACGCTGGCCGTGACCATCCTTATCTCTGCAGTAATTTCGCTCACGCTCACGCCCATGCTCTGCGCGGTTATGCTGCGTCCCGGGCAACATGCGCAGCAACAGGAAAGCGGCCGGTTTTTTACCCGCCTGCTGGCCTGGTATGAGGAAAAGCTCGACTGGGTGCTGCGTCACCAGAGTATTACCCTTGCGGTGGCCGTGGGTACGCTGGTTTTGACGGTTTTGCTGTATGCAGGCGTGCCCAAGGGATTTTTTCCCGTTCAGGATACGGGCGTCATCCAGGGCATGGCCGAAGCGCCGCAGGATACGTCGTTTGAGGCCATGGCAGGGCGGCAGCGTCAGCTGGCCGAGGTCATACTGCAAGATCCCGCTGTTGAGAGCGTGGTGTTTTTTGTGGGCGTGGACGGCATCAACCAGAGCATGGGAACCTCGCGCCTCTCCATTGAGCTGAAGCCGCTGGAAGACCGCGACGCCCGCGCTCCGGTCATTGCCCGCCGCATCATGGAAAAGGCCGTTGCCCTGCCGGGCATGACCCTGTATCTGCAGCCCGTCCAGGACCTGACCATTGAAGACCGCATCTCGCGTACACAGTACCAGTTTACGGTTGAAGCCCTGGACAGGGACCAGCTGGATGCGTGGATTCCGCGCATTGTAAACGCCCTGGCGCAACGGCCAGAGCTTGAGATGGTCACCAGCGACTACCAGAGCCCTGGACGCATGGCCTGGCTCAACATCAACCGCGATGCCGCAGGCCGTCTTGGCATAAGCATGTCCGCCATTGACAACGCCCTGTATGATGCTCTGGGGCAGCGGCTTATTTCAACCATCTTTACGCAGACCAACCAGTACAAGGTCGTGCTCGAAACGGCGCCCCGCTTCCGCCTTGGGCCGCAGTCGATGGAAAACATCTACGTGGCTGGCGGCGACGGCAAACCCGTGCCGCTCACAAGTCTGGCCACGCTTGAGGAGCGCCCCGTGCGCCTTTCCATCGCGCGTCAGGGGCAGTTTCCCGTGGCGACCATATCCTTCAACGTGGCCAACGGCTCGTCGCTGGGCGCGGCGGTCAAGGCGCTCAAGGCTACAGAGGACGAGCTCAGCCTGCCTGCTGCCCTGCGCACCCAGTTGCAGGGGGCGGCCAATGCATTTGCCACCTCGACCGACAACCAGGTATGGCTTATCCTGGCCGCCGTCATCACCATGTATATTGTGCTGGGAGTGCTGTACGAAAGCTACGTGCACCCGGTGACCATCCTTTCCACCCTGCCGTCGGCCGGGGTAGGGGCGCTGCTCGCGCTTATCGTGGCCGATATGGATCTGGGCGTGGTGGGCATAATCGGTATTATCCTGCTCATAGGCATTGTCAAAAAAAATGCCATCATGATGATAGATTTTGCCCTGGAGGCGGAACGCAGCGAAGGCAAGGAACCGCTGGCGGCCATACGACAGGCCTGTCTGCTGCGCCTGCGGCCAATACTCATGACCACCATGGCGGCCCTGCTTGGCGCGTTGCCCCTCATGCTCGGCTGGGGCATGGGCGCGGAGCTGCGGCGGCCGCTGGGCGTCACAATGGTGGGCGGGCTTATTTTCAGCCAGGCTCTTACGCTGTTTACGACTCCGGTCATCTACCTGTGGTTTGACCGCGTCGGCAGGCGGTTTCGGGGCGGCAAGGCGCAAAGCTTCGGGCCCGGGCAGGAGCACTCCCACGGGGAAGAACGCGGCCTGAAAGTGCCTGGCCGGGAGGCTCGGCCATGAACACCGATCGGGACGCCGCAGAAACTTCCGCTGCCCAAGGTGTGCACCAAGGCGCGCAGGGTCAGGCCAGCTCCACTGGCAGGGGACGTCCGTCGCTGACCAACAAGCTCAAGGCCCTGCGTGAATCTGGCCGCCAGCACCGCTTCGGGCCGGAGGTCTTGCCCGTCAGCCTCTCCGCCCCGTTTATACGGCGGCCTGTGGCAACGGCCCTGCTGACCTTTGCCATTGCCCTTGCTGGCATTGTGGCCTTTGGGCTGCTGCCCGTAGCCCCATTGCCGCAGGTGGACTTTCCCGTGGTGGTGGTGCGGGCCAAGCTGCCCGGCGCGGGGCCGGAAACCATGGCCGCCACTGTGGCCACGCCGCTGGAGCGCTCGCTGGGGCGCATTGCCGGCGTTACGGAAATGACCTCAACCAGCTCCCTTTCGAGTACCGAAATAGTTTTGCAGTTTGACCTTGACCGCAACATCGACGGCGCGGCCCGGGACGTGCAGTCGTCCATCAATGCGGCGCGCTCCAAACCTGCCCACCATGCCCGCCAACCCCACCTACCGCAAGATTAACCCGGCGGGCGCGCCCATCATGATTCTGGCCATTTCCTCGGATGTGCTCACCCGCACCCAGCTGTACGACGCGGCATCCACGGTGCTGGCGCAAAAAATTTCGCAGCTGCCGGGCGTGGGCGAGGTTATTGTGGGCGGCGGCGCGCTGCCCGCCGTGCGGGTGGACGTTATACCCGACGCCCTCAACAGGGCGGGGCCTGACCATGAGCGACGTACGCGCGGCACTTGCTGCGGCCAATGCCTTTATGCCCAAGGGGCAGGTGGACAACGGCGGAACATTTTGGCTTGTCGGCGCGAGCGACCAGCTGCGCAAGTCTGGAGACTACAAATCGCTTATTGTGGCCCGCAGGGCGGATAAAATCATACGCCTTTCGGATGTGGCCAATGTGATCGACGGGCCGGAAGATGTCCGCGCCATGGCTGTTCGGACGGTAAACCCTCGGTGCTGCTTATTGTGTTTCGTTCGCCGGGGGCCAACATCATCGAGACAGTCGAACCAGGTAAAGGAAATGCTGCCGCAGCTGGCGCTCGTGGCTGCCCGAAAGCGCCGACCTGGGGCAGCGCCTGGACCGCTCGCTGACCATTCGGGCCTCGTTGCGCGAGGTCGAAAAAAGCCTCGCGCTTTCCATGGCGCTGGTGGTTCTGGTGACCTTTCTGTTTTTGCGCAACGGCAGGGCCACGGCCATACCGGCGGTGGCCGCGCCCGTGTCGCTGCTGGCCACGTTTGGGCGTCATGTATTTGTGCGGCTACAGCCTGGACAACCTTTCGCTCATGGCCCTGACCGTTTCCACCGGCTTTGTGGTGGACGACGCCATTGTGGTGCTCGAAAACATCGTGCGGCGTCTTGAATCGGGCGAAAGCCCCATGCGGGCGGCCCTGCGCGGCGCGCGCGAGGTGGGCTTTACCGTCGTATCCATTTCTATTTCGCTGGTGGCGGTGTTTACGCCCATCCTTTTTATGGGCGGGCTTGTGGGGCGTTTGTTCCGCGAATTTTCCGTGGTGCTCACCACTGCGGTGCTGGTCTCCATGGTCGTGTCTCTGACCACAACGCCCATGATGAGCGCCATGTTGCTGCGCCCCATAGCGCACGGCGACGCTGCGGCAGCGCAGGCGGCCAAACTTGGCGCGGGTGGGCTTGCGGGGGGGTGGTGGCGGCTGCTCGCCCGCGTGGGGGATTTTTGGGGCCGTCTGCTGTCGGGCATGCAAAGTGGCTATGCGGCAACCCTGCCCGTGGTGCTGCGTCATCCGCGCCTGACCATCTGCTCGTTGCTGCTGGTCATTGCCGCCAACGTGTGGATGTTCGTTGTCGTGCCCAAGGGGTTTTTTCCGCAGCAGGACACGGGCGTCATCATGGGGGGCATACGTACCGACCAGAGCGCATCGTTTCAGGCCATGCAGCAAAAGTTGCGCAAGCTTATCGATGTTATCAAGGCAGACCCCGCCGTGCAGCATGTCTCGGGTAATATCAACAGCGGGCGCGGGGCTGGCGGTGGGGTTTTTATCGCTCTAAAACCTCTGGCGGAGCGTAAGCTTGACGCCATGGGCGTTATTGCCCGTTTGCGCGGCAAACTGGTGGCAGAGCCGGGCATGCAGATTTTTTTGCAGCCGGCACAGGACATCATGATGGGCGGGGCGCGGCTCCCGCTCGCAATACCAGTACACCCTGCAGGCCGACAATCTGGACGATCTGCGCCAGTGGGGCCGCAAACTGCAACGGGCTGTGGCCGCCAACCACCTGTTCAAGGATGTGGACAGCGATATTGAGGAGCGCGGGCTTGAGACCATGGTCAAGGTCGACCGCGATGCCCTGGCCCGTTACGGCCTGACCATAAAGGATGTGGACGCCGCGCTGGGCAGCGCCTTTGGGCAAAGCCAGGCCTCGACCATATATCAGGATAAAAATCAGTACCATGTAGTGCTGGAGTATGGGCCGGACTGGCTGAACGGCACCGACGCCCTTGGCAAGGTGCGCCTGCCAGGCAAGGATGGTCTTGTGCCCCTGCTCAGCGTGGCCACCATTGTGCCTGCGTTTGCTCCTCTCTCTGTGGCGCACCAGGGGCAGTTTGCCGCTGTGACCATATCTTTCAATCTGGCGCAAGGGGTCTCGCTTTCCCAGGCGCAGGCCGCGCTGGCGGCCATAAAGGCGGGGCTGGGCATGCCGTCCTCGGTAGTAAGCGGCTTTCAGGGTACGGCCAAGATGTTCAGCGACACGGCGGGCAACCAGATTGTGCTTGTGCTGGCCGCGCTGGCCGCGTTGTATATTGTGCTGGGCATGCTGTACGAAAGCCTCATCCACCCGCTGACCATCCTTTCAACCCTGCCTTCGGCGGGCGGGGGAGCCTTGCTGGCCCTGATGGCCTGCGGCATGGAGTTTAGCGTAATTGCGCTTATCGGCGTGCTGCTTTTGTGCGGCATTGTCAAAAAAAACGCGATCATGATGATAGATTTTGCCCTTGAGGCGGCGCGCACCCGCAACCTGCCCCCCGACAAGGCCATTTATGAAGCCTGCCTGCTGCGCTTCAGGCCCATCATGATGACCACCGCCGCAGCCATACTTGGCGCAGTGCCCCTGGCCCTGGGGCACGGAGACGGCGCGGAAATACGCCAGCCTCTGGGCGTGACCATCGTGGGTGGCCTGTTGGTAAGCCAGGTGTTGACGCTGTACACGACCCCGGTGGTCTATCTGTGCCTCGACAGGCTGAGCCGCCGCTTTAATCAATGGCGCAAAAATCGCCGGACGTTGCGACAGCAGGGCGACAATAGCTTAGCGGAGTTGTAAGTTTTTGCGCTCCCCCATTGCTCTTTGTCCATAATTAGTAAAGGATACAGCCATTCCCCCATTCAACGATTTACGAGGAATGCCATGTATCATCACACGTTGCGGATACTGCTGTGCTGTTCTGATGCATCGCTTGAGTCCTCGCTACGCGGCTCTGCGCCGCACCCCGGTTTTACCCATGCCATAACCACTGCTGGCGCAAATGATCTGGCGTCGCTGCCGGCGCTGGCCGAGGCCGACATTGTGCTGCTGGACGCTCCGGCTCTGGAACAGTTGCCTGCCATGCGCAGTTCTGCACGGGCAGGCGCGCTGTTCGTCTGCGTGGACGCGGGCGCGGCAGGGCTGGACGAGCGGCATCTTTGCCTGCTCGACGAGGTGTGGGCCGGGACCAGCAGCGCCGCCCTCTGCTCCTTTTACCTGTCGCGGCTGCTGGATAGGGTGCGTCGGCAAAAGGACCACGACCTTGCCGCCCTGCAACTCAATACAGCCATTGATCTCACCACTGATCTTGTGTGGTTCAAAGACGTCAAGGGCGAGCACGTCAAGGTCAATCAGGCTTTTTGCCGCCTTGTGGGCAAAAGCCGCGAGGTGATAGAAGGGCGGGGGCATTATTTTATCTGGGATCTGGAGCCGGAGGAATACGCGCAGGGCGAATTTGTGTGCCATGAGACGGACAAAATCGTCATGAATTCGCGTGAGGTCGGAGTGTTCGACGAGGCTGTCAAGACCCCGCAGGGCATGCGGCAGTTCAAGACACGCAAGGCTCCGTTGATCAACAGCGACGGCGGCATTATAGGCACAGTGGGCATTGCCCATGATGTGACCGATATCGCCAACATGACGGCAGAACTGGATCTGGTGCTGCAAAGCATACCCTACGCGGTGATAATTCTCGACGCCCACAGGCGCATCGTCAATTTTAACGAGCGGTTCAGAACGCTTTTTGGCATCGGGCCATCAGACTATATTATTGGCGAACCTCGTCAGGTGCTTCGTCAAAGGGCCAGTGATCGTCTCGGCTTTGTCCGCAGCGGCAAGCATGTCAAAATGCGTTCTGCCGTGGATGGGCATGAAAAGTACATTGACATGTACGAGAATGAAATATTTGATATATTTAATAATGTGATCGGCATGATCTGCATCTACCGGGACGTGACCCGGCAGCGGCAGATTGAAAGACGCCTCAAGCAGAGGGCCGACACGGATGATCTTACGGGGCTTTTCAACCGGCACTACTTTTTTAAAAATATCCCTGTCACCCTGCCTGTGGGCGCGGGGCTTGCCTATATTGACCTCGACAATTTCAAGTACGTCAACGACAAGTTCGGCCATTGCACAGGCGACAAGGCCCTGACGCTCACGGCCCAGATTTTGCGCAAGCATCTGCGCAATGCGGTCATTGCGCGTCTGGGAGGGGATGAGTTTGCGGCCTTTTTTCCCAACGGCTGCACGGAGGAGCTTCTGCGCCGTCGGGCGGGTGATCTGCTGGCGGCCATGGTTGGAGCCTATGACGGACACGAGGCTTTTCGAGGCTTGTCGGCCAGCATCGGCGTCACTCTGGTGCAGCTGCCGGGCCTCTCGCGCGAAGACCTGGTCAGGCGCGGCGATGTGGCCATGTACGAGGCAAAGCGCTTTGGCAAAAGACGTTACTGTTTTTACTCTGCAAATCACGAATAGCGCGGCGGGTGCGCCACATGTTGCGTGCACCCGCCATGGGTTACAGGGGTTTGATGATGCGTGTTCCACCGTTTGAGCTTGAAGTGTTTTTTGGCCGGTACGAATTTTCCACGCCGTATCTGCTTGCCCAGTCCGACTGCGAGGCCGTGAGCATTGACGCACTGCTGCAGCTTGAACCCGATCCCGAAGCGGCCCGGAGGGATTTTTTAAACACCAGCCTCGGATATGGCGAAAACAACGGCAGGCCCGACCTGCGTAGCGCCGTGGCCGACCTGTATTCAGACATGAGTCAGGAAAATGTGGTGCTGTTCACCGGCGCGCAGGAGGGCATATTTGCCTGTATGAACACCCTGCTCGAGCCGGGTGATCATGTTGTCTGCATGTTTCCGGCTTACCAGTCGCTGTATGAGGTGGCCCGCAGCCTGGGCTGCCGGGTGGATATGTGGCATCTGCGGCAGACGCCGCAAGGCTGGCAGGCGGACATGGACGAGCTGGCCGCCCTCGTGCGGCCCGACACCAAGGCTATTGTGCTCAACACGCCGCACAACCCCACGGGTTTTACCCTCAACAGCGAACAGACCGGGGCCTTGTGCGCGCTGGCCCGCAAATGCGGCGCGTGGATTTTTTGCGACGAGGTATACCGAGGCCTGGGCTGGAATGCGCAGGCGCAAGCCCCTGGCCAGAGCGCAGCTGCAGCGCAAGGCATGACCGGCCAAGCCCCGTGGATTGCCGATGCCTACGAGAAAGGTATTTCTCTCGGGGTGCTCAGCAAGGCCTATGGCCTGCCAGGCCTGCGTGTAGGCTGGCTGGCCTGCCGCGATGCGGCGGTGATGGAGGGCATCGCCCGTTACAAAAATTACCTGAGCATCTGCGGAGCAACACCCTCGGAGGCGCTGGCCCTTGTTGCCCTGCGGCACGGGCCAGCATTGCTGAAAAAAAATCGTCAGATCATTGCCGAAAACCTGAAAACAGCGGACGCCTTTTTTGCCCGGCACGCCAACCTTTTTGTCTACAATCGCCCAATGGCGGGGCCCATTGGTTTTCCGCGCATACGTATTGGCGAACCTGCAAGCGGGTTTTGCGAAAGGCTGGCCCATGAGGCAGGGGTGCTGCTGTTGCCCGGTTCGGTCTACGGCATCAGCGAACCGTATTTTCGCATGGGCTTTGGCCGCAAGAGTTTTGCGGCACACCTTGCGCGGTTTGAACAATGGCTGGCAACGCAGGGCCTCGTGTAGGGCGCCCCGCGCAGCCTCTGCAAACAGTGATCCCCGCCTGGCGTTGCCGGGCGGGGATTGTCGTCAAAAATGGGGGGCAGCTGCATCCCGTCCCGCGCCAACGGCGTCCAGATACAGCGCCCAGGCTTCGCCTATGGCAAAAAGCCGCTCGCGTGGGATGGCCCCGCTGTCGTAGGTTATCAGTACCGAGCCGCTTACGCTGTTGCCTTCCACCGCCCGAACACCGTCAATGGCGGACATCTTCTCGCGGGCCAGGCGCAGCACGCCTTCATGCCGTAGCGCGGGGTGCCGTATGCGCACTCTGCCGTCTACAAAGCTGCGCACGTATTTAAGCAGATGGATGGCGTTCATAATAAAACTCCTCGCCGGGCAGGCTTTCCGGCAGGTGGGGGCGCATGGCGTTGAGCGCCACGCCCAGGGTTGTGACGTTATGCAGCAGGGCAGAAACGCCAGGCCCGAGCAGCATAAACAGACCGCCCATCAAAAACAGGCTGTTAAGGGTCATGGTGGCCACAAAGTTGGCGTGAATACGCCTGAGAGTACGGTCGCCCAGCATGCGGGCGCTTATGAGTCCTTCAAGGCTTGGGTGGGTCAGCAGCACATTGGCGACCTCGCGGGCCAGATCTGTGCCGTCGCTCATGGCCACGCCCACATGGGCCGCCGAGAGGGCCGGGGCGTCGTTGATGCCGTCGCCAACCATGAGCACCTTGCAGCCTTGCGCCGCAAGCTCCTGCACGATGTGGGCCTTGTCGGTGGGCAGCACCTGCGCCCGAAATTCCGTAATGCCCGCCTGCGCCGCAACAACCCGTGCCGTGCGCTCGTCGTCTCCGGTGAGCATGAACACCCGGCGCATGCCAAGGGTGCGCATGGTCTCGACCACGCTTGCCGCCTCGGGCCGCAGGGGGTCTTCAATGGCGACCAGCCCCGCTGCAAGGCCGTCTTCGCTCATAAACAGCAGGGATCGGCCAAGGTCTGTCTGCTGGCGGATGGCCTCGGCAAGGCAGGACAAATCCACGCCCTCGTCATGCTCGATATAGTGGCGGCTGCCCACGCGCATTTTTTTGCCGTGCAGGGTAGAGGCCACGCCGTGGGCCACAACGTATTCCACATGGGCGTGCTCTTCGGCGTGTTGCAGGCCCTCCTCCTCAGCCTTGCGCACAACGGCCCGAGCCACAGGGTGAGGAAAGTGCTCCTCAAGGCAGGCCATGACCCGCAGCACTTCGTCCCGGTTAAAGCCTTGGGCGGGGATGACCTCCACAACCTTGGGGCTGGCCTGGGTCAGCGTGCCGGTTTTGTCAAACACCAGGGTGTCGGCCTCGCTGAGGGCCTCAAGGTAGCGGCCCCCCTTGATGGCGATGCCGTGCCGCGCGCCTTCGCGCATGGATGCCAGCACCGCCAGCGGCGTGGCCAACTTGAGCGCGCACGAGTAATCAACCAGCAGCACCGACGAGGCCCGGCGAAAGTCTCGTGTGATAAGCCACACAAGCCCGGCAAGCCCAAAGGTAAAGGGAACCGCCATGTCGGCCAGACGCTCAAATTTGCCCTGAACTCCGGCCTTGAGCGATTCAGACTCTTCAATAAATTTGACAACCTGACGCAAGCGCGTGCCGTCGCCCACATGGCGGGCGCGGATAACCAGCCTGCCTTCTTCAAGCGCGGTGCCCGCGTATACAGAAGCGCCCTCTGCCCGGTGCACGCCCAGGGGTTCGCCTGTCATGGACGACTGGTTTACCAGCCCGCAGCCTTCAACCACCTCGCCGTCCACGGGTATGGAACCGCCCGCCCGCACAACCACAAGGTCGCCCTCGCGCACCTGGGCGAGGGGCACGGAAACTTCCGTGCCGTCAACCAGCAGCCACACGTTTTCAACATTAAGGGCAAGGCTTTCGGTCAGCGACGCCATGGAGCGTCGACGCGTCCAGTCTTCAAGGGTTTCACCCAGACCGAGCAGCAGTGTGAGCATGCTGACCGTGCGAAAATCCCTCATGACCAGTGATGCGCCGATGGCGGCGGCATCCAGAACATCCACGCTCAGCGTGCAGCGCAGCAGCGCTCCCAGCCCCTTGAAGATATAAGGCAGCGCGCCGACAACGCTGTTGAACACGCGCAGCGCCAGCGGTAAAAAAGGGCGTACAAAAATATAGCGCACCAGCGGCATAAGTCCGTTGCCGGGCTGGGTTGCGTCCGCACCGGGCTGTTCCGGCAGGCCGAACTGGCCATTGGCGTCGGCCGCGCCCACCAGCAGGGTGAGAGCTGTAACGCGGCTTTCCTCGTTGTCATAAAAATGAGCAGGCTGCCCACAAGGGCATTGGCGCGCACTTCGGCAATGCCCTCAAGTGACGCCAGAGCGCCAGCCAGCGCTTCCGCGCGGCCACCGCCAAGGCGGCAGGATGCACGCACTCGCATCCTGCCGGAATCTGGGCCTGTAATGCCGCGCAATTCATGGACGATAAAAAAACGCATGCGCGCTCCTTAGAGGCGAAGCGGCCATGGCCGCGCTCTTGAAAACTTTTATGGCCCTGCCCGTGCGCAGGACGACGTGTGCCGCCCGTCAAACGGGCGGCACTGGTTGTACAGTGCGCCGCCCGCGTGGGGCTGGCGCACAAACCGCCTGAAATTACGCTTCTTCGGCAGCATCCTTGGATGTTTTGCGCTTTTCAGCAGCAAGCCGGGCCTCGGCGGTGAGGTCTTCCACATCTTCCTTGATGGACTCGACCTTGCTCAACAGGGCGTCCTTGACGTCCATGCCTCGGCTCAAAAGGTCGGTGGCAAGAGGTTTGAAATCAAGCTTGCCCTTGCTCACGGCCACTGCTCCCAACACTCCAAGGGCCACGCCGCCCAAAAACCACAGTCCGCACTTCATGCCGTCGTTCATGTTCCTTCTCCTTACTAGTGGATGCCCGGATTCGGTCGGTGCTAAAAATGCGGCAGGGGGCCGAATCCAGATAATAGTTCAGCGCTCGTCCGGCCGCGCTGATGCGGCCGGACGATAAAACGCGCAGATTTTTGGGGCTGGTTAGCTTAGATAAAAGACTAGCTGGATGCTCCAGAGAGGTCAACTTTTATGAAGTCGGCTTCGCTGTTGCGCAGGGAGATGGTTACGCCAGAAAGGCGCAATGCCACAGGATCCTTAAGGGGCGCACGTCCAACAATAGAAACTGTAGTGCCCGGGATAAGGCCCATATCGCGTATACGGCGGTTCATTTCACCAAGGGCTTCCACAGCGGCAATCCTGCCCTGCTGTCCAACTTGCATCTGACGCAGATTGACAATCTGGCTCATGCGTGCACTCTCTCTGTTTGAGGCTGGTTCAAATTTGTTTAACGGCTTGCAACCGTCCGGGGCCTGTCAGGCGTTTGCCTGGTGCTCTTTCCCTTGGACTTACCTTGCCTTCATTGCAGTTTTGTGTCAAGAGAAAAGAAAGTCGTTTTCAAATTGATTGACCGATGAAGACATCCTGCGACCACAAGGAGATAATATATGTTGCCTGTTTATGTAGTGCACAGCATGGAAGGACGGGCGCGTCTGCGGCATCCGGCGTTGGGCGAAGTCGTAGTGCGCGCTGCGGCGCAGGCCGCCCTTGGCAAGGAACCGGGCGTGGACGAAGTGCGCCCCGGTGCGGAGTCGCTCTTGCTGCTGCTGCAGCCGGGTGCGGATGTGGCGGAAATCTGCGCGCGGCTGGAAAAGAGCGTGCCTGCGCTGGCCCGTCCGTTGGCTTTGGTGGCGGCGGAAAGGCGCGCTGCGGCTCGTGCTCGCAGGTGCGAGCAGTGGCGGGGGCGCGATGCCGCCGGTACGTCTGCCCGCACGGGCGTCCGTGCCGAGGCTCCACGCGTTTGCGCGGGGCGTGCAGGCGACAAGCGCAACCTGTTGGGTATTTCGCGCCGTAAGCTTGAGGTACGGGCCATGCTGGGCGTGGCGGGCCTGTGCCTTGCGTCTGGACTGGCAGGGCCCAAGCCGGTTCATCTTGTGGCCGGGCTGGCCTGGGCCCTCATGGCTGGCCGCCATGTGTGGGTGCGGCGTAAGGCTGTATGATGGACATTGTTGCCAAGGTGCGCGCGGCTTGCGCGCGCGGCGGACTGTTTGCAGGCAAGTGGGCGCTGATTGCCTTTGCCGGAGTGGCGGCCTTTGCCCTTGCGGCTCAGGCTCTGGCCCTTGTACTGGCCGCGCTTGCCCTGCTGGTGATAGCCTTGTGTCTTGCCACAGTATGCATGCCAGAAGAAAGCAGGGCCGTGTGGGCTTGGATGTATGAAACCCTTGGCCGCTGGAGCCGTGTTGCGGCTGCGGACCAGACGCAGGCTGCGAGGCCAGAAGATGGTGGAACAAATGTTCCGGAAAATACCGGGCCAGAGGGGTCTCAGGCTGGCCAACGAACCAGCGCGCCAGACATATCGCCAAACACGTGCGTAAAGGGCGCTGACAACGAGCCGGGGCAAAACCCCGCAGCAACCACGCGCCCTGATGCTTAGGAGCGCGGCCCGTTGTGCGACTGCGTTGACGGCGGGCCTTTGCAGGTCGGGTCTGCCCATAAGAGGCGTCACCATGGCAAAACTGCTGTAGTGTTATTTTGTTGTCTTTTTTAAGCTCAGCAGCACACCCCCGCATTGGCACAATAATGCGGGGGTGTGCTGTTTTAGCGGGGCGCTGAGGGTACGACCCGCTTAGGGGGCAAGGCCGCTCCGGGCAGTCTTGCTTCTGAAGTATCAGGCTTGCTCGGCAGCTGCGGCTTCGGGGGCGCTTTCCGTTTCGTGTCTGCCTGCAACAAGGTTGCGGTGTCCTTCTATGATCTTGCCAATGACATCCGGTTCGGCCAGCGAGGTGGTGTCGCCGATGTCTTCATAGCTGTCGCCTGCGATTTTGCGCAGCATGCGGCGTATGATTTTGCCCGAGGTGGTCTTGGGCATGGCGTCCACAAACTGGATGTATTCCGGGCTGGCCAGCGCGCCGATGTCGCGGCGCACGGCGTCGCGCAGTTTGACGCGCAACTGGGCGCTCCACGGCACTTCGTCGCGGGTGACCACATAGGCGTAGATGCCTTCGCCCTTGAGGGCATGCGGCATGGGCACCACGGCCGCTTCGCCCACTTCGGGGCAGGCGGCCAGCACGGCTTCGATTTCCGCCGTGGACAGGCGGTGCCCCGAAACGTTGATGGAGTCGTCGACGCGGCCCAGAATCCAGAAGTACCCGTCCTGGTCAATTTCCGCAGCGTCGCCGGAAGAATAGCAGCCGAAGCGCGAAAAGTAGGACTGGTATTTCTCTTCATCATTGTACACGCCCTGCATCATGCCGGGCCACGGGCGGCGGATGACCAGGTGGCCAGCCTTGCTGCCAGCCTCGGCTTCGTCGCCGTCGCGGGAGGCCGTGCCGATAACCGCAGCGTCAATGCCGGGCAGCGGCTTGGAGGCCGAACCGGGCTTGAGCTTGGTGGCGTAGGGCATGGGGGCTATCATTGCGCCGCCGGTTTCGGTCTGCCACCATGTGTCCACAATGGGCAGCTCGCCGCCGCCGATATTTTTGTGGTACCAGTGCCACGCTTCGGGATTGATGGGTTCGCCCACGCTGCCGAGAATGCGCAGGCTGCGCAGGTCGTAGCGCTCTGTCCAGGCTTCGTTCATGCGCATGAGCGAGCGGATGACCGTGGGCGCGGTGTAGAAGATGTTGACCCGGAAGTTTTCCACAATGCGCCAGTAGCGGTCAGGGTACGGCCACGTCGGCACGCCCTCAAACATGAGGGTGGTGGCCCCAAGTGAAAGCGGCCCGTACACGCCGTAGGTGTGGCCGGTAATCCAGCCTGCGTCGGCCGTGCACCAGTACACGTCGTCGTCGCGCATGTCGAAGCACCACTGCGTGGAGTGCGCCGCGTAGGTAAGGTAGCCGCCCGTCGAGTGCATGACGCCTGTGGGCTTGCCCGTACTGCCGCTCGTGTGCAGCAGAAAGAGCGTGTCGTTGGCGTCCATTGGTTCGCACGGAAAATCGGGGTTCAGGGTAAAGTCGTCGATAAGGTCATGCCACCACACGTCGCGGTTGCGCTGCATGTTGACGCCGTCAATGCCGGCGTGTTTGACCACAACCACATGGGCCACGGAGGGGCACTTTTCGAGGATGGGGTCAAGGTTGGCCTTGAGGGGCTTGTACTTGCCGCCGCGCACAGCCGCATCTGCGGTTATGACGACGCGCGCCTTGCAGCCCTGAATACGGCTGCGGACGCCGCCTTCGGCATAGCCGGAGAAAATGGCGGTGTGGATGGCGCCAATGCGGGCGCAGGCCAGCATGGCGATAAAGAGTTCAGGGATCATGGGCATGTACAAAGCCACATGGTCGCCCTTGCGGATGCGCAACGAGCTCAACGCATGAGCCACGCGGCACACTTCAGTATACAGCATCTGGTAGGTATAGCAGCGAACATCAGTTTCTTTTTCGCCCTGCCAGATAAGCGCGGCCTTGTTGCGCCGCCCCGAGATGAGGTGTCTGTCTATGCAGTTAAAGGAGGCATTAAGTTTGCCGCCCGTAAACCACTTGTATTTATGGTTTACCTCATCCGCTTCAAGTACTTTGTCCCAGCGCTTAAACCAATGGATCAACTGCGATGCTCGCGCACCCCAAAAATCTTTGGGGTCTTCCAGTGCGCGGCTGCAGAGAGCATTATATTCTTCTGGCCCACATACCCATGCAGAAGTTTTGCCGTGCTCAGGTGGAAGATAGCTGCGGTTCTCATTTAACAGCGTTGTGATCCTTTCCTGGGACATGATAAAATCCTCCCTCCTGTTTGTTACATAAAATTTTAGAGGTGAAGTAATTCCATGGTACAGCAATAAAGAGATTCTAGAGAGTCGTCAAGAGGCCGGAATTGATTGGTCTTTCAGTCATAGTTGAGCTTTTTTTCACAATTTGGTCCAAACTACAACCTAGGATACCATGTTATGCGGATTGGAACGCCATACCAATTAGAGAAATAAATCACAACGCAGGGCAAAATTTTTTTTATTTTTCTAAAAAAATCTGTGGAAGACAAAAGAGGCTTGTTGCAGTTCACCCGCAGGGGTTTTGGCACGCGGCAGGGTAATAGCGGAGGGCAACCCCGGTTGCCGCGTGGGCCCAGTCCGCAGGCCATCTGTCAGGTCAGAGACATGGGCAGAAACTCTGGCAGATGCGTCAGGGGGCAGCGCAAACCTGCACCCGCTCAGGGCGTCGGCTGCGGGGCATGCTGCTACCGGGCCTGAGTATGGGGAATTGGCGGGGGGCATGCGCCTAAAAAGCGGTTCTAGGGGTAGGCTGGAGCCAATGCTCACAGGACTGAAAAAACGCTGCGCTGCGGGCCGCAATGTCAGCCCGGCGGGTTACAGAACTACTCCGCCGGGACGGCTCAGCAGCGGCAGGGCAGCATGAGGCCCCGGTCCATCATAACCTGAGCCAATGCTGTGACGGGGAGCCCTACCACTGTGCTCCACGAGCCTTCGACCCGCTCAACCAGCACGGCCCCCTGGCCCTGAATGGCGTAAGCGCCCGCCTTGTCGTTGGGCTCTCCCGTGTCCACATAGGCCTGCAGCACTGGCAAGGGCCAATGATGAAAGAAAACGCGGCTCACATCGCTGAAAGTCAGCATGCAAAAGGAACCCACGAGTGTTTCCTTAAGGTTGGACGCCGTATTGGAGTTGCCCGCGGCGCTGGTCGCAGTATCGGGCGAGATACTGGCCGGAACATCGGCCAGAGCTTGGGCTGCTGGGGTAAGTGCAGGCTGGGCGGGCAACAGCAGGCAAACTGCGCTGATAACCTCGTGGCTCGCGCCGTTGAGTCTGGCGAGCATGCTCAGGGCATGCGCGGGATTGTCCGGTTTGCCCAGGATGTCGTCACCGATGGCCACGACCGTGTCCGCCGCCAGTATGATCGGCTGGGGCGATGCGGCGGGTGCGCCATCAGCAGCCTTGTTCGCCGCCTGCTGGCGCAGGGTCTGGGCCACCGCCAGCGCCTTGGCCGTTGCGGCGCGGCGCGTGTAGGTCTCGGGCGGTTCACCCTGCAGCGGGCGGGGCTCCTCCGCATTGGGCAGCGCCAGACGGAAGGGCAGCCCCCATTCGTTCAAAAACTGACGCCTGCGGGGCGATCCCGACGCCAGCAAAAGCTCAAAACCGGGCGAAAGACGAAACAGCGGGCATAAGATCTCGCTGGCACCTGCTGGCGGGGCGCAGTGGCAAAGACTGGATGTCATATAAGTGTTTGCCGGGCTAGACGGCTGCGGGGGCATGCCGCAAAAGTACGCCGCCCTGCATGTCCAGCACGCTGAAGACGCCCCGGTCGATAACGCCGTACGTGCGCGGCGAGCCGCTCTTGGGCAGGGAGAGGGATCCGGGATTCCAGAAGTGCAGGCCGTCAATGGTTTCGCCGCGCGGTACATGGGTATGACCCCTCAGCAGCACCGTGCCTGGCTTGACGCCGGGGCACGGTGGGCGCTCTGGCAGGTGGTGACCGTGGCTGGCAAAAATATTCAGGCCGTCGGCGTCGATCCATGCGGATTCCGTGACGGCAAAGGGCAGCAGACCCAAATCAACCTCTGCGTCGCAGTTACCGCGCACGGCAATGACCGGGCACGGCAAGGCAGACAGGTCGGGCATGGTTTGCAGCACCGAACGCGTGTCGTAGCCCTGCGGCAAGGGATTTCGCGGGCCGTGGTAGACAAGATCGCCCAGCAGCACCAGTGCATCAGGGGCCAGCTCGTGCGCCTTGTTCAGCAAAAAAGCGCAGGCTCTCCGCACAGCCGTGCAGGTCAGAAGCCACCAGCAGGCGCATCAGGCTTTTTCCCTGGCGGCGGGGTGTTGCCTGTTCCATTCGTCCAGCGGGATGGATTCCTCAACAAGCATGATGGGAATGTTGTCCCGCACCGGGTAGGCCACGCCGCAAACCTTGCAGGCAAAGGCGGCGACAGAGCCGTTGTCTTCCAGAGCCACAAGGTGGCCAAGGCATTTGGGGCAGGCCAGAATCTGGAGCAGTTCGTTGGTTTCCATTGGCATAAAATATCCTTCTTATCTGCGTGAGCAGGTATTCTATCTCCAAGCGGCTTCCAGTTCAAGGCTTCCCCATATTGTCATTTTCTGGTATGATAATTATTCCATGAAAGAGAGTATGAATTTTATAGATTTGCACACGCACTCCTCTGCCTCCGACGGCACGGACACTCCCGCCCAGCTTGTGGCCAAGGCCCATGCCGCTGGTCTTGCGGCCGTGGCCATTACCGACCACGACACCCTTTCGGGACTGGATGAAGGTCAGCGGGTCGGGCGCGAGCTTGGCATTGAGGTGGTGCGCGGGTGCGAAATTTCTACCGGTACGGAACTGGGCGAGTTGCATATACTCGGCCTTTGGCTGCCTGAAAAGCCGCAACTCCTGCTGGAAAAACTGAGCTGGCTGCGCGAGCGCCGCGCAGAGCGCAACGCGGGCATTGTAAAAAAACTGCAGGATCTCGGCTATGACATCTGCATGGATGAGGTGCTGGCGGCCGCCAAGGGCGAAAGCGTAGGTCGGCCGCATATCGCCGAGGTATTGCTGCGCAAGGGCTTTGCCAAGGATGTGCGGCAGGTATTCAAGGAATTTTTGGGCAGCAGGGGCAAGGCCTATCTGCCAAAGACCGTGTTGCAGCCAGATGAAAGCGTGCGTTTGCTGGTCTCGATGGGGGCCACCGTAAGCCTGGCGCACCCCCTGCTGTGGAAGGCCCCGGCCGGGTGGCTGGATTCCATGGTGGCGCGCCTCAAAGACTACGGGCTCAGCGCCATTGAGGCCTACCACAGCGAGCACTCCGACGCGGACGTTCGTACCTGTCTGGCGCTGGCCAAGCGGTTTGACCTTGGCGTTTCGGGCGGTTCGGACTATCACGGATCAAACAAGCCCTCCATCCGGCTGGGCCAGGGATACGGGGGCTTACGCGTAAGCTTGTCTGTGCTCCAGGCCCTGAAAGAACGCCGCAGCGCCGCTGGCCTCAACATCTGACAATCCGCTTTTTGCCGCATTTTGGGGCGGCCCGTGAAACCTCTTGCGCAATCGGGTCTGCCGATGTACAGCGGTTTTTCACACCATATGGAAGGCATTGCATGCGTATTCTTCATAAACAGCAGCATCTTCCCCCACTTGAGGGGCCACGCCTGCAGCCGCATCCTTTCCGCGGAGCGGGGGTTCCCCCGGACGAGCACGACGGCGCACCACTTGTGCCCGTTGCCAGACCCGAGCGCGGGTCAGCCGCGCAGGGCGTTGCCGCCCCCCACAGAGAAGCCCCGACCATAAAGGACGTAGGCACAGAATCCTTTGAGCTGCGCCAGCTTGGCGAAGATGACTTTGAAGAGTTTGAGGCCCTGCTGCGCTACGCGTTTCAGGTCAGCACCTCCGAGATGGCTCGCATCGGCTGGTCGGACATGGAGATGAAGCAGTCCAAGATGCCCATTTTTGAGGCGTCGCACGTCATGGGCTGGTTCTATAAGGGACACCTTGCCTCGCAAATAGTCATCTACCCCATGGAAGTGAATATCCAGGGCGAAATATGCAAGATGGGCGGCGTTACCGGCGTGGCTACCTACCCGGAATACACGGGCCGGGGGCTGATACATTCGCTCATTGGCAAGAGTCTTGAGTACATGCGCTCGCAGCAGCAGATCATCTCGTACCTCTGTCCCTATTCCATCCCTCTGTACCGCAAGCACGGCTGGGAAATTGTCTCGGACAAGATGACCTTTACCATCAAGGACACCCAGCTGCCCAAGCGCCACCCCGTTGACGGGCAGATCGAGCGCGTGGACATCGAATGCGAAGACCTGCAGCGGGTTTACAAGTACTTTGCCCTGCAGGAGCACGGCGCGCTTGTCCGCGGCAAGCTGGAGTGGGAGGAATACTGGCGCTGGGATTCGGACGACGTCATGGCGGCAGTGTACTACAGCGCCGACGCCAAGCCCCTGGGCTACGTTATTTACTACATAGAAAACGAAGTGTTCAGTATCAAGGAGATGGTCTATCTGAACCAGGAGGCCAAGTACGGCATCTGGAACTATATCAGCGCCCATTTTTCCATGATCACCAAGGTCGAAGGGGCAAACTACACCGGCGAGCCCATTGCCTTTCAATTTGAAGACAGCGAAATTGACGAGAGCATTCAGCCTTATGCCATGGCCCGCATTGTGGACGTACAGCGCTTTATCGAGCAGTACACCTTTCAGTTTGAGGACCCCAAACTGACCCTCGAACTTGAGGTGAGCGACGTTATGGCCCCGTGGAACAACGGTATCTTCCACGTAAGCTGGCGCGATGGCCGCACCTTGTGCGAAAAAGTCAACAACTGGAGCACCGGCCACCGCCTCTCGCTGGACATCAAGACGCTCACGACCATGCTGATGGGCTACAAGCGGCCAACCTATCTCTACAATAATGACCGCATTGATATGGACTACCACCTGCTTAAAACGCTGGAAACGCTGATTTCACCGGACAAACCGTATTTTTCGGATTATTTCTGATGCCGTAAAAAGTAAGGGCGCCCAAAAGGCGCCCTTACTTGTATGCGTTATTGCAGGCTGCTAACTTTCTCGCCCGCAGCATTTTTTGTATTTTTTGCCGCTGCCGCAGGGGCAAAGATCGTTGCGGCCAATGCGCGGTCCAGCCTTGGCAGGTTTGTGGGATTCTTCCGTAATGCTGCCGCCGCTGGAGTAGGAAAGCGGGGCGCTGCTCTCCTTGTGGCGGTATTCGCGGGCCAGCGGGGTGCCCTTGGGTTCTTCGACGGGGGGCTGTTCCTGCTGCTGTTCTTCCTCAACGGGTTCAATGCGCACGCGTATGCGCGTGAGGGCGCGGAACACGCTTTCGCGAATCTGGAAAAGCATGGCCTGGAACATTTCAAAGCCTTCGCGCTTGTACTCCAGCTTGGGGTCGCGCTGGCCGTAGCCGCGCAGGCCTATGCCGTCGCGCAGGGCGTCCATGTTGCGCAGGTGCTCCTTCCAGCAGCGGTCCAGTTCTTCCAGCAAAAAGTAGCGCAGGATGTCTGCATAGGTGGGGCCGGTCTCTGTCTTGAGTTGGTCGAGGATGCCGCGCACAATATCCTGGGTTTCTTCGCGTTCGGGCAGGCGGGCGTCTTCGGGCAGCACGCGGTCAAGGTTGAACACTTCGCGCAGACGGGCCATGGCCGATGCTCGGGCGTCGTCCCTATCGTCAATGGAAACAGAGTCGAGGGGGCTGTACACGTCGTCCAGCACGTCGCTCATAAATTCCTGCAGCACGGGGTCAAGGTCCGCCTCAACCATCAGCTCGCGGCGCAGGGTGTAGATAACCTCGCGCTGCTGGTTCATGACGTTGTCGTAATCAAGCAGGGTTTTGCGGATTTCAAAGTGGTGGGCTTCCACGCGCTTTTGGGCGCCCTCGACCGCGCGGGTGACCATGGCGTTTTCAATGGCCTCGCCGTCGCGCAGGCCCAGCTTTTCCATGAGCCCCTTGATGCGGTCCGAGCCAAAGAGACGCATGAGGTCGTCCTCGAGCGACAGGTAGAAGCGCGATGAGCCGGGGTCGCCCTGACGGCCTGAGCGGCCGCGCAGCTGGTTGTCGATGCGGCGGCTCTCGTGACGTTCGGTGCCGAGAATGTGCAGGCCGCCAAGATCTACAACGCCTTCGCCCAGCATGATGTCCGTGCCGCGCCCGGCCATGTTGGTGGCGATGGTCACGCGACCTCGCTGGCCAGCCTGGGCGACGATTTCAGCTTCTTTTTCGTGCTGTTTGGCGTTGAGCACGCTGTGGGGAATGCCGAGCTTTGCCAGCCGGTGCGAGAGCATTTCGGACGTTTCAATAGATATGGTGCCCACCAGCACGGGCTGCTCGTTTTTGTGCAGCTCTGCAATGGCCTCAACAATGGCGTCGAACTTTTCCTGCCGGGAGCGGTAGATCAGATCGGGGTGATCCTTGCGGATCATGGGTTTGTTGGGCGGGATGGAAACAACCTCAAGGTTGTATATCTGGTGGAATTCGACAGCTTCGGTATCGGCCGTGCCGGTCATGCCCGAAAGCTTTTCGTAAAGGCGGAAGTAGTTCTGGAAGGTGATGGAAGCCAGCGTCTGGTTTTCGGCGGCGATGGTGACGTGTTCCTTGGCTTCCAGAGCCTGGTGCAGGCCGTCGGAGTAGCGCCGGCCTGCCATGAGGCGGCCGGTGAACTCGTCTACGATGATGACCTGGTCGTCCTGAACGATGTAGTCCACATCGCGCTTGAAAACCAGGTGCGCCTTTAGCGACTGCATCACGTGGTGCTGGGCGGTGATGTTGGCCGGGTCAAAAAGGTTGTCCAGCGTGAGCAGTTCTTCGCAACGGGCCACGCCCTCGTCGGTAAGCATGGCTGTGCGCGCTTTTTCGTCTACCGTATAGTGCTCGGGGGTGAGCTGGCGCACAATATCGTCCACAGTGCGGTACATGCCCACCGATTCGTCCGACGCGCCCGAAATGATCAGCGGGGTTCTGGCTTCGTCGATGAGGATGGAGTCCACTTCATCCACAATGGCAAAGTTGTGCCCGCGCTGCACCAGTTGGTTGGCGTAAAATTTCATGTTGTCGCGCAGGTAGTCAAAGCCGAACTCGTTGTTGGTACCGTAGGTTATGTCCTTGCCGTACTCTACCTTGCGTTCGTCGTCGTCCAGCCCGTGCACGATAACGCCTGTGCTCAGGCCCAAAAATTCATACAGCTGGCCCATCCAGGCCGAGTCGCGCTTGGCAAGGTAGTCGTTGACCGTAACCACGTGCACGCCCTTGCCCGACAGGGCGTTGAGCACCACGGGCAGGGTCGCCACCAGGGTTTTGCCTTCGCCGGTTTTCATTTCGGCAATCTTGCCCTTGTGCAGCACAATGCCGCCAACGAGCTGCACATCGTAGTGACGCATGCCCAGCTTGCGTCGGGAGGCTTCGCGCACGAGGGCGAACACTTCGGGCAGCAGTGCGTCCAGCGTTTTTTCGCCATCCTGTACCTGCTGGCGGTATTGCGCTATGCGGACGGGAAAGTCCGTATCCGACAGCTGCTGCATCTGCGGCTCAAACTCGTTGATGCGCTGCACCATGGGGCGGAGTTTACGCAAGTAACGGTCGTTGGTGCTGCCGAAGAATTTTTTGAAAAGAAAACCGAACATGAACTCTCCTTACACGAGGGCCAGTCGCTTACGCTGAGCGCGCGCCAACAGTGACGCTGCTCTGCGGGATATACTGATTGCGTGGTGCATTGCCCCCAAAGGGCAATGCACGGCATCTCTCAAAAATAAGACATAACATTAAGGTTGGCAATGTTACGCGGCAAAATTAATATTTATTCGCCATATAAATGTAACATGAGGCAAGGGCAAACGCCGCTTGCCCTTGCCTAGCTTTTTGTCTGCGCCCGTTGCAGGCCTTGCAGGGCCAGCTTCATGCCGGGCTTTATTTCCAGCGCCTGCGAAAAAAACTGGGCGGCCCGGTCACGATCGCCCGACTGCAAAAATATTGCCCCAAAGTTGCAGGCGATGGAAGCGTTGGTCTTGACCATTTCCGGCTCCAGATCCAGCGCCTTTACCAGGTTGGCCTTGGCCTGAAGAAAATCCGCGCCTTCGGCAAAGGCCATGCCTACATTATAATAGAGCGTGGGATCGTCGGGGGCGATTTTGCTGGCGCGCTTGTATTCGGTAATGGCGTCCTGCCAGCGGCCCTGCCTGCGCAGGCTGATGCCAAGCTGGTTAAAGAGCGACAGATCGCCCCTGCCGAGGCGTTTGCCCTTGGCCTCAAGACTGCTGCGCAGAAACTTTTCGGCCATTTCGGGGGCACGCTCTCCATAGATGCCTGCAATACGGCTCGAAAGCGCGCTGAGCCCGTCGGCTGCCTCGCGGTTCATCTGCACGACTGCCCTTTCAAAAAAAGCCTCTGCTTTATCCATGTCGCCATTGGCAAAATGGGCCTCGCCCAGGCTGACCTTGCGGTCTACATTGAGCGGCGAAAGCGAGTCGAGTTTTTCGAGGTAGCGCACCTGCTGGGGGATATCGCCAATTTCTTCGAACATTTCGGCAAGGCGCTGCAGGGGGGCCAGGTACAGATCTGCGGATTTGGCGGCCGATTCGTACGCCATGCGGGCCTTGTCGTACTGCTGCGTGGCGCGAAAAACATCGCCCATAACCAGAAACGCCGCCGCGCTGCCCGGTTTGAGGGCGAGCACCTTTTGGCAGGCAGTGAGGGCCATGTCGTATTTTTTCATGGCAAGCAGCTTTTTTGCCATATCGATGACCTGCCCAAGCTTACTTTGCGGCTTGAGGGTAAAGGCCATTTTTTCAATAAGCGTATTGGCCGAAACCGGCTTTGCAATAAAGTTGTCAGCGCCGACTTCGTGCAGCAGCATGAGCCGGTCGCGCTGCACATCGCTCGTGAGTACAATGATTTTGAGCGCGCTGAAGGCCTGCTTGATCTGGCTTACCAAAAAGCTGAGGTCACGACCGCCAATGCTGCGCTCTATAAAGACAAGAGGGGCGGGATGCCGGGCCATGATATCGCGCAGCTCCCGCAGCATCAGGCGCGGGTCGGCCAGGGCCGTAAATATGCTCTGGGCGGTAAGCCCCATCTCCTTGGCCAAGGTCAGGCGCAGCTGGGTGCAGAATGCCTGATCGTCACTGACCACAAGAATATGCCCGTTTTCTTTGGCTAGGTATGTAATGACAGTGTCTTGATATGAATTTAACTTTGCCCTATTTGCAGTGTCTACTGTAGCCATCGTTACTCCTGAAAAAATGCACGTGAGCCGCAAACACCGCTTATGCCGCAAAAAGGGGATCGTAGCGTCAAAAAAGTTTTTACGGCCAAAACTGGCGTGCGCTGCAGTTGTAGGGTTGCCAGGTTTCCACGTCAAGTGGTATAGGTGGGTAGCGCGCGGGATGCAGCTTGAGCATACAAAAATAATGCGAAAATGTCTTGACGTTCAAGGGTAACTTGGATAGAAAGAATCTCCGCGCGACAAAGAGCTTTTTTTGTCGGCGTTCCCTGGACGGCAGGGAAGGGTGGGTTGAGCCCATCCTGATGTACCGTAAACGGACAAATTTACAGGCCGTTTAAGGTTTTGACATGTGCAGGCGTTACCGAATGCCGGACAATGTCGAGCCGTTCCAGCCCAAAGACGGACCCCACCGCAGCCAACGGCAGCGTGTGACCCGGGGCTGTAAGGTAGGGGGGATAGCCCCCATTTGGTGACCCTGCGGGACCGCCTAGTCGCTTTTCTATAAGTGGCTTGGCCTGAGCGACGCCGGGGAGCATCACGCGGATGATGCAGGCGCGTTCAGGCGTCCAATCTTCCGAATCTTTCCTGAAAATTCAGGCGTGATGCGCGCATTAGCGCAACCCCTTACGTTGCTCCGTTTTTCCGTTCCTTGCCAGGGTGAGGTCGGCCTTCGGGCCATGCTTCATGGCCCGCGTATGCTGTGAAGGAGCCCGCGCTCGTAGCCCAAAGGGCAGCGCGGGATGTTTTTGCAAACGGAGTAGGCACAATGACGACAGTTAGCAGCGATCGCATTCGGATCAAGCTCAAAGCCTACGATTACCGCATTCTGGATAAAGCCGTTGCGGAAATCGTGGATACGGCGCGCAATACCGGTGCCGGCGTGGCGGGACCAATTCCCCTGCCCACCAACATTCACAAGTACACCGTGCAGCGTTCCGTGCATGTGGACAAAAAGTCCCGTGAGCAGTTTGAAATGCGCATTCACAAGCGGCTCATGGATATCCTGGAACCCACGCAGCAGACCGTCGACGCGCTGGGCAAGCTTTCGTTGCCCGCCGGTGTGGACGTAGAAATCAAGCTCTAGCGAGAGGCAGTCATGGCTGAGAAAATGGGAATTTTGGGTCGCAAACTCGGTATGACCCGCATATTTGACGGCGCTGGCGCTGCCGTGCCTGTCACGGTGATTGAGGCCGGTCCGTGCCCCGTCACCCAGGTCAAAACCGCAGATACTGACGGCTACAACGCCGTGCAGATCGCGATGACCCCCGCTAAGGAAAAGCACACCCCCAAGGCTTTGCAGGGGCATTTTGCCAAGGCAGGCAAGGGACTTTTCCGTCACCTGCGCGAAATCCGCCTTTCGGGCGCGCCGGAGCAGGAGCTGGGTCAGGAATTGACCGTTGAAATTTTCGCCGCTGGCGAAAAGGTCAAGGTTACCGGCACCAGCATGGGTAAGGGCTATCAGGGCCGCATGCGTCGGTGGAACTTCGCAGGTTCCAAAGACACCCACGGCTGCGAAAAGGTGCACCGCAACAATGGTTCCATTGGTAACAACACCTTTCCTGGCCACGTATTTAAGGGTCGGAAAATGGCGGGCCATTGGGGCAATGAAACCGTTACGGAATTGGGCCTGACCATCGTTGACGTGCGTCCTGAGGACAACGTCATTCTGGTCAAAGGTTCCGTGCCCGGCCCCAAGAACGGGCTGGTGCTGATCCGCAAGCAGTAGAGGAAGCAGCAATGGCTACCGTTAAAGTATATGACCAGAACAAGCAGGAAAGCGGTGAAGTTACGCTTGCTTCCGACGTGTTCGAAATCGAGGTGAGGCCCGAAATCCTCAACCTCGTGGCGCGTGCCCAGATGGCGGCTAAGCGCGCAGGAACGCACATGGTTAAGACCCGCGCGCTGGTTTCCGGCGGCGGCGTCAAGCCCTGGAAGCAGAAGGGTACGGGCCGTGCCCGTTCCGGCTCCAACCGTTCGCCCATTTGGCGCGGTGGTGCCATCATCTTCGGACCCAGCCCGCGTGATTACAGCTTCAAGGTTAACAGCAAGGTGCGCGCCCTGGCCATGAAGATGGCCCTTTCGAGCCGCCTGGCTGGCGAAACCCTGATGGTGGTTAAGGGTATTGAACTGCCCGAAGCCAAAACCAAGCATTTTGCCAAGGTTGCCGACACGTTGGGCCTTTCCAAGGCTCTCATCGTGGCGCCCGCCGAAGACAGCGCGCTGACCCGTTCGGCCCGCAATATTCCGGGTCTCACCCTGACCACTGTCGATCGCCTTAGCGTGCTTGAAATCCTCAAGCACAAGCAGCTTGTGCTGCTTGAAGGCGCTGTCGAGCCTGTTCAGGCGCGTTTCGCTAAGAAGGGGGGCGTAAGATGGAAATCACTTCTGTTCTGCTCAAGCCCCTGCTGACCGAAAAGACGACCTTGATCAAGGACGAAGCCCAGCAGGTGGCCTTTATGGTCCACACACTGGCCAATAAGCTTGAGATCAAGCAGGCCGTGGAAAAGGCTTTTGACGTTAAAGTGGAAGCGGTCAACGTTGTGCGCCGCGCCCCCATGAACAGGGAGCGCCAGGGTCGCGTTGTAGGCCGTAAGCCCGGCTGGAAGAAAGCGTATGTTACGCTGCGCCAGGGCGATAAAATTGAGTTCTTCGAGGGAGTGTAATCATGGCTGTCCGCAAGCTGAAACCGACCTCCGCGGGGCGTCGCTTCCAGACGGTTTCCGACTTTGAGGAAATCACCCGGACGCGCCCTGAGAAGTCGCTCACCGAAGGCCTTACCAAAAAGGCCGGCCGCAACAATCTGGGTCGTGTTACCAGCCGTCGTCGTGGCGGTGGTGTAAAGCGTCTGTACCGCATCATCGACTTCAAGCGCGACAAGACTGGCGTTGAAGCCACTGTTGCGCACATTGAATACGATCCCAACCGTACCGCCCGTATTGCGCTTCTGCACTATTCGGACGGCGAAAAGCGCTACATCCTCGCTCCGGTTGGTCTGAAGCAGGGTGACAAGATCATGTCCGGCATCAACGAGCGCAATGGCGTCGTGGCCGACATCAAGCCCGGTAACGCTCTGCAGATGGCCCGCATCCCCGTGGGTACTGTTGTGCATAATATCGAGCTGTACCCCGGCAAGGGCGGGCAGATGTGCCGTGCCGCCGGTACCTACGCCCAGCTGGTCGCCAAAGAGGGCAACTACGCCCTGCTGCGTCTGCCCTCGGGCGAAGTGCGCAAGGTGCTTGCCACCTGCGTGGCTACTGTGGGTCAGGTGGGCAATGTGCACCACGAAACCATCTCTCTGGGCAAAGCTGGCCGCAATCGTTGGCTGGGTCGTCGTCCCAAGGTTCGCGGCGTTGCCATGAACCCCATCGACCACCCCCTGGGCGGCGGCGAAGGCAGAAGCTCTGGTGGCCGTCATCCTGTGTCGCCTTGGGGTATGCCTGCCAAGGGTTACAAGACCCGCGACAAGAAGAAGGCCTCTTCCCGGCTGATCATCAAACGCCGCGGCCAGAAGTAGGAGTAGCTCATGCCGAGATCGTTGAAAAAAGGGCCGTTTGTTGACGCCCATGTAATGAAGAAGGTCGACAGCGCGGTGGCCAACAGTGACCGCCGCGTGCTCAAGACCTGGTCGCGCCGCTCGACCATCCTGCCCGAAATGGTGGGACTGACCTTTGCGGTGCATAATGGCAAGAAGTTCGTGCCGGTGTTCGTCACCGAAAACATGGTCGGCCACAAGCTGGGCGAATTTTCGCCCACTCGTACCTTCCATGGGCATGCCGCCGATAAAAAGGCCAAGGCCGGCAAGAAGTAGGGTAGGGATATGGAATCTAAAGCTATTGCAAAATTCCAGCGCGTTTCGCCGCGCAAGACCCGTCTTGTGGCCAAGAACGTGCAGGGCATGGGAGTGGAGGAGGCTATGAACCTTCTGCGCTTTACGCCCAACAAGCCCGCTGGCGTGCTTTTCGGCGTGCTCAAAAGCGCGTTGGCCAATGCCTCGCAGCTGGGCGGCGTTGATGTGGATGCCATGGTGGTGAAAGAAATCGTGGTCAACGAAGGCCCCACCTGGAAGCGCTTCATGCCCCGGGCTCAGGGCCGGGCGACCAAGATTCACAAGCGCACCAGCCACATCACCGTTATACTCGCAGAAGGGCAGGAATAGGCTATGGGTCAGAAAGTACATCCGTTCGGGTTCCGGCTTGGGTACAACAAGAATTGGCAGTCCCGCTGGTTCAGCAAGAAGGAATACCCTGCCTTTGTCTATGAAGACAGCAAGATCCGCACGTTCGTGAAGAAGCTCCTGTTTCACGCCGGGGTTTCCAAAATCGAAATCGAACGTGCAGGCGGCAAGGTACGGCTTATCCTTTCCACCGCTCGCCCCGGTATTGTTATCGGCCGCAAGGGTGTGGAAATTGAAAAGCTTCGCAACGACCTTCGTCAGAAGTTCGGTCGCGAGTTCTCTCTTGAAGTGAACGAAATCCGTCGCCCCGAAGTGGACGCCCAGCTGGTGGCCGAAAACATCGCCCAGCAGCTTGAGCGCCGCGTGGCCTTCCGGCGCGCCATGAAGCGCACCGTGTCCATGGCCCGCAAGTTTGGCGGCGAAGGCATCAAGGTAACCTGCGCTGGTCGTCTGGCTGGTGCAGAAATCGCCCGTACCGAATGGTACCGCGATGGCCGCGTTCCCTTGCAGACCCTGCGCGCCGACATCGACTACGGCTTTGCCGAAGCGCACACCACCTATGGCATCATCGGTGTCAAGGTGTGGATCTATAAGGGTGAAATCCTTGACAAAGAGGTAGATCAGTAATGCTTGCGCCCAAAAGAGTTAAATTCCGCAAGTGGCAGAAAGGCCGCCTGCGTGGCCTGGCCACCCGCGGCGCCACCATTGCATTTGGCGATATCGGTCTCAAGACCGTGCAGCATGGCCAGCTTTCGAGCCAGCAGATTGAAGCTGCTCGTATCGCCATGATGCGTCACATCAAGCGTGGCGGCAAAGTGTGGATCCGCGTGTTCCCCGACCGCCCCGTTACGGCCAAGCCTCTGGAAACCCGTCAGGGTTCCGGTAAGGGCGCGCCGGTGGGTTGGTGCGCTCCGGTCAAACCCGGTCGCGTGCTGTATGAAATCAAGGGCGTGAGCCTTGAGCTCGCGCGTGAGGCGCTGACCCGCGCCGCTCACAAGCTGCCCGTCAAGACCATCATTGTGATGAGGGAGGGCATCTAAATGGCCGCCAAGAAAAAGACCGAAACCGCCGCCCGGCCCGCTGCCCAGGATCTGCGCTCCATGAGCGTTGAAGAACTGCGCACGGTACTTACCGAGCAGCGCCAGGAACTGATGAGCGCCCGCTTCAAGCACGCTGCTGCGCAGCTTGAAAAGACTTCCGAACTGAAAGTCATGCGTAAGCAGGTGGCGCGCATCGAGACCGTATTGAACGAAAAGGAACAGAGGGCCTGAACATGCAAGCTCTGGAAGATCGCAAGGGCAGAACGCTGACCGGCATTGTGGTGAGCGACAAGAACGACAAGACCATTGTCGTGCGCGTCGAGACCCTGGTCAAGCATCCTCTGCTTAAGAAGTATGTGAGGCGCCGCAAGAAGTTCACGGCTCATGATCCTATGAACGAATGCGGTATGGGCGACAAGGTTAAAATTGTGGAGTTCCGTCCGCTTTCGCGCAACAAGCGCTGGCACCTGGTCTCCATCATTGAAAAAGCCGTGTAGGGTAGTACCATGATCCAGGTAGAATCGACGCTTCAGGTGGCCGATAATTCCGGCGCCAAAAAGGTTGCCTGCATCAAGGTGCTGGGCGGGTCACACCGCCGCTACGCCTCGGTGGGCGACATTATCGTGGTTTCCGTTAAAGAAGCCATGCCCCACAGCAAGGTTAAGAAGGGCGACGTTATGAAGGCTGTTATCGTGCGCACCGCTAAAGAAGTGCGTCGCATGGACGGCAGCTACATCAAGTTCGACGGCAACGCCGCCGTGTTGCTCTCTAACCAGGGTGAGCCGGTGGGTACGCGTATCTTCGGCCCCGTGGCCCGTGAGCTGCGCGCCCAGAACTTTATGAAAATTATTTCGCTGGCCCCGGAAGTGCTGTAGGAGACCGTCATGAAAATGTATCGCATCCGCAAGGACGACAAGGTGATGGTAATCGCCGGCAAGGACGCGGGCAAAATCGGCAAGGTGCTCAAGATCCTGCGCAAGAAGGATCGCGTGCTTGTGGAAAAAACCAACATGGTTAAGCGCCACATGCGTCCCAACCCCTATGCCCAGCAGCCGGGCGGTATCGTGGAAAAGGAAATGCCGATCCACGTTTCCAATCTCATGGTTGTCTGCTCTGCCTGCGGCAAGGCCACTCGAGTCGGTTACAAGACCATCGAGTCCGAGGGCAAGGAAAAGAAAGTGCGCTTCTGCAAAAAGTGCAACGAAGTCATGGAATAAGGTGATACAATGACACGCCTTGAAAAGATATATGGAGAGAAAGTGGTTCCGGTACTGCAGAAGGAGTTTAACTACTCCTCCTCCATGCAACTGCCCGGCATCGAAAAGATCTCTCTGAACATCGGCCTTGGCGCCGCCAGCTCGAACAACAAGCTGATGGAAGAAGCCATGGCGGAGCTTACCGCCATTGCTGGCCAGAAAGCTGTTGTTACCCGGGCTAAGAAGTCCATTGCCGCATTTAAGTTGCGCGAAGGCATGCCCATTGGTGTGCGCGTCACCCTGCGCAAGGATCGCATGTGGGACTTTTTGGATAAGCTCATGAACTTTGCCTTGCCCCGAGTGCGTGACTTCCGCGGCATTCCTGATCGCGGTTTTGATGGGCGCGGCAATTTCACCCTGGGCATCAAAGAGCACACCATCTTTCCCGAGCTGGAAGCTGACCGTGTGGAAAATCCCAAGGGCATGAATATCACCATCGTCACCACGGCGGCCACGGACAAAGAAGGCAAGTTCCTTCTCGACCAGCTTGGCATGCCGTTCCGCAAGTAGGAGTTAAGCCATGTCCCGTACTTCTCTGGAAGTAAAGGCCAAGCGCAAGCCCAAGTTCAGCGCCCGCGCCTACAATCGCTGCCCGCTTTGTGGTCGCCCCAGGGCTTTCCTGCGCCAGTTCGGCATCTGCCGTATCTGCTTCCGCAACATGGCCCTTCGTGGTGAACTGCCCGGCGTGCGCAAGTCGAGTTGGTAAGATTTCCAGGCGTGCAAACGTCTGGGTGGTGCGCCCTGCGCACCTGCGGGAAGTGACGGCATAGGGCCGTTAACCCCGCCCCAAAACTCTCAGGAGCATTCGATGTTGACAGATCCCATTGCGGATATGCTCACCCGTATCCGCAACGCGCATTTGGCCCTGCACAAGGAAGTGAATGTGCCGCGCTCGAAGATGAAGGAATCTTTAGCCGCCATCCTCAAGCAGGAAGGTTACGTCGAAGACGTGGCCGTGGCCGAAACAAACATTGTCATTACTCTTAAGTACCAGAAGGGAAAGCCCGTCATCAGCGGGTTGAAGCGTGTAAGCACGCCCGGACGCCGGGTTTATGTTGGCGCGCATCACATTCCCAGGGTGCAGAACGGCCTCGGCATCTGCATTTTGTCCACGTCCAGCGGCGTGCTGGACGGCATGACCGCCCATGAGAAGAAGGTGGGCGGCGAACTTCTGTGCGAAATCTGGTAGGCGGTGCACCATGTCGAGAATAGGTAGACTGCCCGTTGCCGTTCCCAATGGCGTTGAAGTCAAGATCGGAACGGATGTTGTGGAAGTTAAAGGGCCCAAGGGCTCGCTGAGCACCCCTGTCTGCTCCCTGCTCAAATACGAACAGGCTGACGGTCATGTAACCCTCAGCCGTATTGAAGATAACCGCCAGACCCGTTCGCAGCACGGATTGCGCCGCACCCTTCTTGCCAATTGCATTGAAGGCGTCACCAAGGGCTTTTCTAAGGGCCTTGAAGTTATCGGCGTTGGTTACCGTGTGGCGGTCAAGGGCAACATTATCGAGCTTTCCGTGGGCTATTCCCACCCCGTGCTCGTTGAACTGCCCGACGGCATCAAGGCTGCTGTTGAAGGTCAGGTTCTGACCATCACCGGCATCGACAAGGAACTTGTGGGCGAAATGGCCGCCAAGATTCGCCGCATCCGTAAGCCTGAACCCTACAAGGGCAAGGGCATCAAGTACGTTACCGAGACTATCCGCCGCAAGGTTGGTAAGTCCGGCGGCAAGAAGTAGGGGGCGCGTCATGAAATACAGCAAGAACGAATCCCGGCAGCGCCGCAAGATCCGTATCCGCAAGAAAGTCAACGGCACCTTCGAGCGCCCGCGTCTGGTTGTGTTCAGGTCCAACCTGCACATCTACGCCCAGATCGTCAACGATCTGGATGGCGTAACCCTGGCTGCCGCCTCCACCCTGTCGCTTTCCAAGACCGAAGCCGGCCTGCACTGCAATAAGAGCGGCGCCGAGATGGTGGGCAAGGAAATTGCCCGGATGGCCAAGGAGAAGAATATCAATCAAGTGGTATTCGATCGCAACGGGTATCTTTATCACGGTCGCGTCAAGGCCGTAGCCGACGGCGCCCGCGAAGGCGGCTTGGAGTTCTAATATGCGTCAGGAAAATACTGAAACTCAGCAGAACGAGTTGGGCGAAATCGAAAAGATCGTTTCCCTCAACCGCGTGGCCAAGGTCGTCAAGGGCGGTCGCCGTTTCAGCTTCAGCGCCCTCGTGGTTGTGGGCGACGGCAAGGGCGGCGTGGGCTTCGGTCTGGGCAAGGCCCAGGAAGTGCCCGAAGCTCTTCGCAAGGCTACCGAGCGCGCTCGCAAGAACCGCGTTCAGGTGTCCCTGCTCGAAGGCACGCTTCCTTATGAAGTGCTCGGTCGTTTCGGCGCCGGTCGCGTCATGCTCAAGCCCGCCTCCGAAGGTACCGGCATCATCGCCGGTGGTGCTGTGCGCGCCGTCATGGAAGCCGTAGGCATCCGCGACGTCCTTGCCAAGGCCATCGGAACCAACAACCCGCACAACGTGCTTCGTGCCACCATGCAGGGCCTCGTTTCCCTGCGCAGCGCCGAAGATGTTTCGGCCCTGCGCGGTAAGAAGCTGGAAGCTCCGAGGAAGTAACCATGGCAGAAATCAAGGTAAAACTCGTGCGTTCGCGCATCGGCACCACGCCAGCGCAGCGCAGGCTGCTGGACTCCCTTGGCCTCAAGCGCCGCGAGATGGTCAAGACGTTCAAGGATACCCCGGCCATCCGGGGCATTATCGCCAAAGTTCCGCATATGGTCGCCGTTGTTGAGTAACGGCCAAAGGATATACCATGCAACTGCACAATCTGTTTCCTTTTCCGGAAGAGCGTAAGACCCGCCGTCGCGTGGGTCGTGGCTCTGGCTCCGGTCTGGGCTGCACTGCGGGCAAGGGCCACAAAGGGCAGAACGCTCGTGCCGGCGGCGGTGTCCGCCCTGGCTTCGAAGGCGGCCAGATGCCCCTGCAGCGCCGTTTGCCCAAGCACGGTTTTAAAAACGCCCCCTTCAAGGTTACCTACGACGTGATCAATCTTGACGCGCTCGTGTCGGCCTTTCCGGGCAAGACCACCATCACCCTTGACGACATCTACGCCCGCGGCCTGGTCCGCATGGGCGCACCCGTGAAAGTGCTTTCGCGCGGTGATGTCTCAAGCTCCCTGTCGGTGGAAGCTCACAAGTTCAGCCAGGCTGCTGCGGAAAAAATCCGCACTGCTGGCGGCAATGTGACCGAGCTGGAAGCGGTAGCTACCGCTGAATAAATCTGGTGGCCGCGCGCAAGCGCGGCCTCACGGCTTTTCTGGCGTCATTGCCCGCCTTACGGCGGGTAATGACGTTGCGCACATACTGCGCCGCAGGCGCACAAACGCAACGAGTGTTTCATGGCAGTAGGATCGGCAAACAATATGGCGGGTCAGGCTTCGTTGTCCAAACGCATCGGCTGGACCCTCCTGATTTTGTGCTGCTACCGCATAGGTGTTCATGTACCCATTCCGGGTGTTGACGCTTCTGCGCTGGCGTCGTTTTTTCAAAGCATGTCCGGCACGCTTTTCAGCCTGTTTGATATGTTTTCCGGCGGCGGCCTGTCCAACGTCTCGGTGTTCGCTCTGGGCGTCATGCCTTACATTTCGGCAAGCATTATCATCCAGCTTTTGCAGGTGGTCAGCCCCGACATCAAGCGCATGGCTAAGGAAGAAGGGCAGGCGGGGCGTCGCAAGATCACGCAGTACACCCGTTACCTCACCGTGCTTATCACCCTGGTGCAGGGTCTTGGCATAGCGGTAGGGCTTGAAAACATGACCAGCCCTGGTGGCGCGCCGGTTGTTCTTGCACCCGGCTGGCATTTCCGCCTTGTTACCATGGCTACCTTTACGGCTGGCTCCGTGCTGGTTATGTGGCTTGGCGAACAGATTACAGAGCGCGGTATCGGCAACGGCATCTCGCTGATCATCTTTTGCGGCATCGTTGTGGGCATTCCCCGCGGCATCATCCAGTCTGTGGCTCTTATCCAGGCTGGCGACATGAGCATCTTCATGGCGATAGTCATCGTGGCCCTGATGGCAGCGGTTACTGTGGCCATCGTGTTTGTGGAACGCGCGCAGAGAAGGATTCCCATCAGCTATGCCAAGCGTCAGGTTGGACGCAAGATGTACGGCGGGCAGAATTCTCACCTGCCCTTGCGTCTGAACACTGCGGGCGTTATACCGCCTATCTTTGCATCTTCGCTGCTGCTGTTTCCCGCCACCATTGGTCAGTTTTCGACCAACCACTACGTGAAGCAGGCCGCTGAGTTCTTTTCGCCGCACGGCGTTGCGTACAACGTGCTGTATGTGGCCTTGATGTTCTTCTTCTGCTATTTTTACACAGCCATCATTTTTGATCCCAAGGATATGGCTGAAAATCTGAAGAAGAACGGCGGGTTTATCCCCGGCATTCGTCCCGGTGAAAAAACCCAGGAATATGTTGATGTGGTGCTTTCGCGGCTGACCCTTTCGGGGGCTACCTATATTTCACTGGTCTGCCTGCTGCCCATGCTGCTCATCAGCAACTTTAACGTGCCTTTCTATTTTGGTGGCACGAGCTTGCTGATCCTTGTGGGCGTTGCCATGGACTTCATGAATCAGGTGGAATCTCACATGATCTCCAGCCAGTATCAGGGCCTTATGGCCAAGGCGCGCAAGAGCGGCAGGCTCTAAGAAGGCTGCGGGCATGCTGCAAGGCTTGTCCTGCGGTTTTCACAAGCGCGGATGGTGATGGAATAATGAAAAAATATCACGGCGCATTCATCAAGAATGAAAGGGAAGTGGCCTGCCTGCGGGAAGCAAACCGCATGGTTGCCAACATACTGGATGCCGTGGGCGACATGGTGGCGCCTGGTTTGCCTACCATGCGGCTTGAAGAGCTGGCGCGCGACATGTGCGCCGACTACAAGGTAACTCCGGCTTTTCTGGGTTACTGCGGTTACCCCTTCGCCCTGTGCTGCTCGGTCAACGAGCAGGTGGTGCACGGTTTTCCTTCCTCGCGGCTGCTTAAGGAAGGCGATATCGTCAGTGCCGACATGGGCGTTGTGTTTGAAGGCTTTGTCGGCGACGCCGCACGCACCTTCCCTGTTGGCAAGGTGAGCGACGATATCCACAAGCTCATGCAGGTAACGGAAGAGAGCCTGTACGTTGGCATAGAACAGGCCAGGGCTGGCAATGATGTTTATGACATCGGCGCAGCAGTGCAGGATTATGTTGAGGCAGCTGGTTTTAACGTAGTGCGCCGGTTTGTGGGCCATGGCGTGGGTGCAAAGATGCATGAAAAGCCTGAGGTGCCCAACTTCCGGCCCGGCATGCGCGGTCTGACCCTGCAAAATGGCATGGTCATCGCTATTGAACCCATGGTCACAGTGGGAACGTACGAAGTGGACATTCTGGACGACCAGTGGACCGCCGTTACTCGCGACGGTTTGTGGGCTGCCCATTTTGAGCACAGCGTCGCCATAACCCCCCACGGGCCGCAGATTCTCAGCATTTCGGATCGTGGTTTGAACCGGCACACAATTGAAGGTTGACATCAGAGGTAAAGCTGGATAAAGATTTCAGTTCCCGTCCTCAATTTCGAGGACTGCGGCCTGTTGTTCTATCGTGGCGAAGCCGCAAGCCGGATCTTTATTTGGTCAATGCAATGGTTTCTTATTGGAGATGAGGTATGAAAGTAAGACCTTCCGTCAAGAAAATATGCCCCAAGTGTAAGGTTATCCGGCGCAAGGGAGTGCTTCGAGTTATCTGCGAAAACCCCCGGCACAAGCAGCGCCAGGGCTAGGGCAGGAGACTAATTGTGGCGAGAATAGCAGGTGTTGATTTGCCTCGCGGCAAACGGGTGGACATTGCGCTCACCTACATTTATGGCATTGGCCGCACCACGGCCATGAAAATTCTGGATACCACCGGCGTCAACTGGGAGCGTAACATCGACGACCTCTCCGCTGACGAAGTTAACGAGATCCGTAAGGAACTCGAACAAAACTACAAGGTGGAAGGCGACCTGCGTCGCGAAATTTCCAGCAACATTAAGCGCCTTATGGATATTGGTTGTTTCCGTGGTCTGCGTCACCGTCGCGGCTTGCCCGTGCATGGTCAGCGCACGCACACCAATGCCCGCACCCGTAAGGGACCCCGCCGCGGCGCCGTAGGCAAGAAGAAGTAGCGGCGCGGCTGCGCTTGTCGCAGTTTGTAAAGCGAATGCAGCAATAGTGCTGCCGTGAGGACGAACGGATTTTTCCGCAATGCGGAAAACAAATCTGACAAGCTCCATTTAGAGGTTAATTATGGCCAGACCCAAGAAAGTGGTCAAGAAAAAGGAAAAGAAGAACGTGCCGGTGGGCATTGCCCACATTCAGGCTTCGTTCAACAATACCATCATCACCTTTACGGATACGCGCGGCAATGCTGTTTCTTGGGCCTCCTCGGGCCAGAGCGGCTTTAAGGGTTCGCGTAAGTCCACCCCCTTTGCTGCGCAGGTTGCCGCTGAAACGGCCGCTCGCAAGGCTCAGGATAACGGCATGCGTACCGTGGGCATCTATGTTAAGGGCCCCGGTTCCGGTCGTGAAGCCGCCATGCGCGCCATTTCGGCAATCGGCTTCAAGGTGGCGTTCATTCGCGACGTTACGCCCATTCCGCACAATGGCTGCCGGCCGCCCAAGCGCCGCCGCGTCTAGTTTGCGCCTTGCGTAAACCGCGCCAAAACCGTAAGAGGTAAAGATAGATGGCCAAATATACTGAAGCCAAGTGCCGCATGTGCCGTCGCGAAGGCTGCAAGCTTTTTCTGAAGGGCGACCGCTGCTTCACCGACAAGTGCGCATATGACCGTCGTCCCTACGCTCCCGGCCAGCATGGCCGTGCGCGCAAGAAGGTCAGCGAATATGCTGTTCAGTTGCGCGAGAAGCAGAAGACCCGCCGCGCTTACGGCATTCTCGAACGCCAGTTCCATGGCTACTTCGAGAAGGCCGAAATGCAGAAGGGCGTTACTGGTACCAACCTGCTCGTTATTCTTGAACGCCGCCTCGACAACGTGGTGTACCGCCTTGGTTTTGCCAATTCGCGCAACCAGGCTCGTCAGCTCGTGCGTCATGGCATTTTTACCCTCAATGGCCGCAAGGTGAACATTCCTTCCTTGCAGGTGCGTCTGGGGGATTGCATTGAAGTGCCTGAAAAGAATCGCAAGATTCCTGTGCTTGCAGAAGCTCAGGAAGTTATTGCCCGCCGTGGCTGCCCTGCGTGGCTTGAAGCCGACGGCGCAGCATTCAAGGGCTCAGTCAAGGCGCTGCCGCAGCGTGACGATATCCAGTTCCCCGTCAACGAGCAGCTGATTGTCGAACTTTACTCGAAATAAGCGGGGGTTCGCATGCTTATAAAACAGGGCGAACGCCTTATAAATGCACGCAACTGGTCCGAGCTTGTAAAGCCCGACCAGATCATGCGCGAAGAAGAGACCGCCAGCGTTACTCACGGCAAGTTTATCTGTGAACCGCTGGAAAGGGGCTACGGCACCACCGTTGGTAATGCCATGCGCCGGGTTCTTTTGTCGTCACTTCAGGGTGCGGCCTTCGTATCGGTGAAAATCATCGGTGTGCAACATGAATTCTCCACGGTTCATGGCGTTCTTGAAGACATCACCGATGTCATCCTGAACATCAAGCAGGTTCGCCTGCGCATGGATACAGACGAACCGCAGCGCATTACTCTGCGTGTTGACCAGAAGGGCCCGGTGACCGCCGGGAACATTCAGGGCAACCAGCATGTGGAAGTTCTCAACCCCGAGCAGCACCTCGCCACTCTTACCGAGGACGTTGTGCTTGAGATGGAGTTTGAGGCTCGTATGGGCAAGGGCTATGTGCCTGCGGATATGCACGAGGGATTGACCGACGAGATCGGCATCATCAGGCTGGACTCCAGCTTCTCCCCTGTGCGCAAGGTTGCCTACACCGTGGAGCAGGCTCGCGTCGGTCAAATGACCAACTACGACCGTCTGTTGCTGGAAGTGTGGACCGACGGCTCCCTCACCCCAGAGGACGCCATTGCCTACAGTGCCAAGATCATCAAAGACCAGATTTCTGTCTTCATCAATTTTGATGAGCGCGTTTCTGGCGATATGCGGCACGGTAGCGGCGAGAGCGGCGAAATTAACGAGCATCTGTACAAGAGCATTGACGATCTCGAATTGTCGGTGCGTGCGACCAACTGCCTGAGGGGCGCTAACATCGCTCTGGTTGGCGAGCTGGTGCAGCGTTCTGAAGCGGAAATGCTCAAGACCAAAAATTTTGGTCGCAAGTCGTTGGATGAAATCAAGGGTGTTCTCGTGGACATGGGCCTTGACTTCGGCATGAAGGTCGATTCCTTCGACAAGAAATATCAGGAATGGAAAAGGAAGCAGCAAAATGAGGCATAGCAATTCCGGCAGGAAACTCTCGCGTACGCCTGCGCACCGTAAGGCCCTGTTGCACAATCTCGCTAAGGCCCTGCTGATCCACGGCAAAATCCGCACCACGGAAATCAAGGCCAAGGAGCTGCGCCGGGTGGTGGAACCCCTGATCACCCTTGCCAAGCGCAACGACCTGCACGCCCGCCGTCAGGCTTACCGTGTGTTGAACGATCACGCTTTGGTTAAGCGCCTTTTTGACGAGATCGGTCCCGTTTTCGCCGGCGTGCCCGGCGGCTACACCCGTATTCTTAAGCTGGCCATGCCCCGTAAGGGCGACAACGCCCCCATGGCCATTATTGAGCTTTCTCGCGCTCTTGAAGCGGCTCCCGCTGCGGAAGCCAAGGCCGCTGAAGAAGCCCCTGCAAAGCCCAAGCGTACCCGCAAGCCTAAGGCTGAAGAAACCGCTGAAGCGTAATTGCTTTTGAGGTTGCATTATATGGACAAAGGGGCGCATGAGCGCCCCTTTGTCGTTTTGTCTGCCTTGTAGAAGCAACTGTCCAATTTTAATCCCAAACAGCATTCCTTTTTTTGACGGTGCTTTTGCAAGAGCCTGCAGTTGCAACTGCGTCTTAGCGCAGGCGAGTGCCCAGACGTCTCTTCAATGCATTATGCCGACTCTTTGCCTCGACAGTGCAGCACTGGGTATTTGCCTTCCCGTTGCCGTACTGTTTGATAACGTACGGTATTTTTCGCACATTGAAAAAATAGAAGTAGCCCGCCAAGTCGGTTAGGTTTGGTTATCACCAAACAACCACCAAACCAACGTGGAGGGCTACAGATGGAAGCTATCAGGACGAACGGTAAAAAGAAAGTTCCGGTGATTGCTGTCGATGAAGAAGAATTACGCACGCACGTTTCCGAGGTTGTGCGCCAAAGTGTCGAGGAGACTTTGAATGGGCTGCTTGATGCGGAAGCTGACACCCTCTGCCAGGCCCGACGCTATGAGCGTAATGCCGATCGAGCCAGTACTCGCGCTGGTCATTATGAGCGCAATTTGCAGACCAAGGCCGGCATGGTTCAGCTCAAGGTTCCCAAGCTGCGGCACATGCCTTTTGAAACCGCGATAATCGAACGGTATCGGCGGCGTGAAAGTTCTGTGGAAGAGGCTTTGGTAGAGATGTACCTGGCTGGCGTGTCGGTGCGTCGGGTCGAGGACATTACCGAGGCTCTTTGGGGCAGTCGAGTCAGTCCAAGCACAATAAGCGACTTGAATCAAAAGATTTTTGAGCGGGTTGAGGAATGGCGCAATCGACCACTTGAGCCGAAATCCCCGTACATTTTTGTGGATGGAATATGGCTGAAACGCTCTTGGGGCGGTGAAGTTCAAAACGTATCTGTGCTAGTAGCCATTGGCGTGAGCACCAGCGGCTTCCGTGAAATTCTCGGCGTGGCAGAAGGATCACGTGAGGATGCAGAAAGCTGGCGGCAATTTCTTCGGTATCTCCGAGAGCGTGGCCTTAAACAGATAGACCTCGTTGTATCTGATAAAAGTCTTGGCTTTCTGGAGGCGCTAGGAGAATTTTACCCTGATGCCAAATGGCAGCGTTGCGTGGTGCATTTTTATCGCAACGTACTGCATGCGGTTCCTCGCGGTAAAGCCAAAGAAGTTGCTTTGATGCTCAAAGCTGTTCATGCCCAAGAGGATAAAGAAGCCGCACGCCGGAAATCTGTGGAAGTGATAAGCAAATTACGGGCGCAACGTCTTGAGAAGGCAGCCAGAATAGTGGAATCCGGCTGTGACGAAACGCTTTCGTACTATGATTTCCCCGTAGCCCATTGGCGGCACATAAGGACGAACAATCCGCTTGAGCGTTTGAACCGTGAAATTCGCCGTCGAACCAGAGTAGTGGGCAGTTTTCCGGATGGTCACGCTGCCCTGATGTTGGTGGCTGCCCGCCTGCGCTATATGGCAGGCCAACAGTGGGGTACGCAACGGTATCTGAACATGAACCAAGAGATATCGGTTTAAAACCAGGGCATTCGATGCCAGGTACATTCCAGGCTTCATCGATTGGCTGCTACAAAATGTGCGAAAAATTCTGGACACTACCTACTGTTTCAAATATGGGCTACCCCGGGATGTATAAGAAACGTCAAACATGCAGGTCTGTCTGGCCCTTGTCGCGCTGCAGGGCTCCTTGGGCGGCAATCTGGTTTGTCTGAGTTTGGTCATCTACCGCTGCTGCCGCAATATTCCCCCAAGCCCGCACAGCTGCCGCTGAATTGCGAACAGAAAGTGGAGCGGAGCATTTTGCCTCTACCTTGGTGCCTCAGGCGCAGCAGGTCATGTGCCCGGATGCAGGTCAGCTTTAGCCACATAGCTCATCACGCCCCCAAGTCACGCTCTTAGAGGGGGGCATATAATGTCGCGCAAGATCGTGTTTGATTCTTTGATGCCGTGCGACCTGGCGCGGGCTTCCGTTAGGCCGCTGCTCGTGCATTTTCGTTGCTCCATACCTGTCTGCATTAAAAAACAGCAGTAAACCTGGCGGCATACTGCTGTTGGAAGACATGCCTCGCAAGCCAGGCAAGTACAAATATTTCAGTTAGGGTTCGGCATTTTCAAGCATGCCGTCAACCCAGCGCGCCATGCGCGCGGTCTGCTCAAGATACCATAGTGACGCCATAAGCGGAGAAAGCGTACCTCCGTCCGGGTCATACATGGCGAGCGAGCCGCTTTTGCGTAGCGTATCCCATGCGCCAAGGGCTTCAGTAAACGCTTTGGCGCGTTCAGGGTTCAGCGTGGGAGCCACGCGGTTGCGCTGGGCCGCCATGCGCGTTTCAAGGCGTTCCTGCTCTGCGGCCATGCAGTCCTGCATGGCGGTGGTTGTGCCTGCGGCTTCATCCATGCAGGCTTGATAGGTCTGGCTGAACAGGCTGTCTGACGGCGGGGCCGGGTCCTGCGGCTCGGCGTTGTTGGCGGCCGCTTCCGCACCGGGTTGCGCAATTACCGCCTGCGATGCAGCCTCGGCGGCCAGTGTCTGGTTTGCAAAAAGTAGCGCAGCGCCAAAAAATACAGTTGCGGCCAGATTGGTCAAAAAAGTTGCGAAGGATTGACGAGCAAGCGACATCCCTGACTCCTTGGCAATTAAGTCGGATATTTAGAAAGTGTACGCGTGGGCTGAGCCTTGCGCAAGCCTTCTTACCTGTATTCCCTTCCAGACCAGAGCACGCGCCCAATGACCCGGAACTGATCCGCGCAGTCTCCGCGCAGGTCAAGGCTCACTGGGGGGTACGCCGGGTTGACGCTGTGCAGTATAATTTTGCCAGGGAGTTTGTCTATGCGCTTTATGTAGATGGCATCTTCAAACCCAACTGCATAAAGACGCCCTGGGCTGATTTCTGTTTGCCCTCGGTCAAGCAACACCAGGTCGTTGTCAAAAATTTCAGGAACCATGCTGTCGCCGGAAACCCGCATAAGCACCATACGCCTGGGGTTGCCCTTGCGCCGCAAGAAATCGCCCCGGAAGGCATAACTGCCCTGGCTGTGACTATTTACTTCAAGGCTGCCGGTGCCAGCGGAAAGTCTGGCCTCGGCAAGAGGTATGCTGATGAGGTCTGCCTCGCAATCGGCCTGAATGCTTGGCAGCTCGCCGTCAGCCGCCTCGGGAAGGCGCATGGGCCCGCAGCCGAAAAAAAGCCAGTGAGCGTTGACGCCTGTTTGCGCGGCGCAGCCCTGTATCCACGCTGGTGGAACGTCGCCGCGTTTACGCGCTCCACTGACCGACTGGGGGGTTATGCCCAATGCTCTGGCCAGTTCCGCATCGCTCACAACGCTCAGGGCCTGCATAAGTCTATGCAATGTTTCTTTAAAATCAGTTTTTTCCGGCATAACGCTCCTCGCATCGCACGCAAAATGGTGTCTCCGCGCACGTTTTCGGCGGGGTAGTTTCAGCTTTTCCTTCAATGTATCAATCACAGACGTTGCTTGCAAGGGTAAAATAAGCTAAAAGCTTATTGTCGGCGCCGCTGCGGTTGCGCCCATCAGCCAGCCCGTCGCGCCATGCGCGGCGCAACCCGTTCCAAGGAGGCGGTATGGCTTTCATTTCGTCTTCACTCGAGTTGGTGGCTCCAGCGGCGGCAGTCTGCGATAGCCGTGCGGGATCGCCCCTGTACCTTGCCCCCGTCGAGGCCGGTTTTCCTTCGCCCGCCGAGGATTACATGGATTGCAGGCTTGACCTGCACCGCCATCTGGTGCGCAACGAGGCGGCCACGTTTTTTTTGCGGGCGCACGGCGAGTCCATGCTGGGCGCCGGCATACACGACGGCGACCTGCTGGTGGTGGATCGGTCCATTGACCCGATCCACCGCAAGGTGGTCATTGCCGCGCTGGAGGGCGAGCTGACGGTCAAGCGGCTGCTGCACCGCGAGGGCCGCATTTTGCTGGCTCCGGAAAATGCCCGGTTTGAGCCCATAGATATTACAGAAAGCGAATTTGTGCATATCTGGGGGGTTGTTACCTATGTCGTCCACAAGCTGTGAATCGCCCGCATCACTGTGGGCCCTTGTGGATTGCAACAATTTTTACGCCTCGTGCGAAAAACTGTTTCGACCAGATCTTGCTGCGCGGCCCGTGGTGGTGCTTTCAAACAATGACGGGTGCATTGTGTCCCGTTCGGCGGAGGCCAAGGAGCTGGGCGTTCCCATGGGGGCGCCCGAGTTCAAGCTTCGGTCTTGGCTGCAAGATCTGAATGCCGCTGTTTTTTCTTCCAATTATACGCTGTATGGCGATATTTCCGCCCGGGTGGTGGGCATCCTTGAGCAGTGTTGCCAGCAGGTTGAGCCGTATTCCATAGACGAGGCCTTTATGAGGCTCGATGCGCCCCAGCTGGCCAACCTGCCGGAATTTTGCAGGGATGTGCGCCAACGCATCCAGCGCTGGACGGGCATTGCCGTGTCCGTCGGGGTGGGCTCGACACGTACGCTGGCCAAAATTGCCACGCATGTGGCCAAGAAACACGCTGCCTTCGAGGGCGTTTTTTCGCTTGCACGGCACGAGGAAGCCATAGACCGGGTGCTGGCCCGCACACCGGTGGAGGACATCTGGGGCGTAGGGCGGCGACAGGCCCGGCGGCTGTGGGCCGAAGGCATACGCACGGCCCTGCACATGAAAAACGCCGACGACGTCATGCTGCGCCGCCTGCTTACGGTTACCGGCTGGCGTACAGCGCTGGAGCTGCGCGGCATCCCCTGCCTTGGCAACGAAACCGCGCCCGTTGTCCGTAAAACCCTCATGTCCACCCGGTCGTTTGCACACCGCATACACGACAAGGCCATGCTGGCTCAGGCCTTGTCCACCTTTGCGGTGCGGGCGGCAGCGCGGCTGCGGCGCGCAGGGCTGGTGGCAAGCGGGCTTGCCGTGCATATCCGCACGGCGCGTCCTGGTCAGGCGGCGGCTCACGAGCGGTTGTACGACCAGACTGCCCAGTGCCCATTGCCAGTGCCCACAGCCGACAGTCAGCAGTTTATCCACGCGGCCCTTGAGGGCCTTGATCGCATCTTTCTGAGCGGCTATGCCTACGCCAAGGCCGGGGTCATGCTCTACGGGCTTGAACGGGCCGACTCCATGCAGGGCAGCCTGCTGGCGCTGGCGGCTGGCGAGGATGCCGACGGCGATGGCCGCCGCAAGCGCCTCATGCGCTCGCTGGATGCCATAAACGGCAGGTTTGGGCGAGATACGATTATTTTTGGCGCACAGGGCATGGGCGACGCCCCCTGGCATATGCGGCAGGAGCACCGCTCCCCTCGCATGACCACCTGCTGGGACGAACTGCCGCTGGCTCGCTGCTGATTTTTCATTCATATCGCGGCATTGATAAAACCATGAGCAAGTCGGTTGCGTGTACGCTCCGCCAGTCAGTCGACGCGTGCATGAAATAGCTTTGAAGCTGTCCATGAACTTGCTATCATGCCAAGCAAATGGAGTTGCCTCTTTCAAATACGGCCTTTGGGCAGGCAAAGGAAATATGGAGGAAGCAATGGCGCGCAGTTTTCTTATTGTCCTTTTGGTGCTTTTAATGTTTGGAAGTTGCCCGACGCTGGCGTCTGCGACGGGCAATGGCCGCAAAACGCTGAAAATTGTCTATGTGGACTGGGACTGCGCCATTGCCTCAAGCAATCTGGCCAAGGCCGTGCTTGAAGACAAGCTCGGCTACCGCGTGGAACTGGTGCCGGTAAACCATCCGACCTTGTGGAACCGTATCGCGGGCGGAGAGGCCGACGCCATGGTCACGGCCTGGCTGCCCGATACCCACGCCGACATGTACGCCAAGGTCAAAAATCAGGTGGAAATCCTGGGCAAACTTGTGGGCGGTGCGCGTCTGGGGCTGGCTGTGCCAGACTATGTACCGATACGCTCCATTGACGAGCTGGATGTCAACGCCGACAAGTTCGCGGGGCGTATCGTGGGTATCGACCGCGATGCCGGGTTGATGCGCCTCACGACCAAGGCGCTGAAAAAATATGAGATCAGCCATCTGCAGCTTGCGGCGGGCAGCAGCGCCAGCATGACCTCCAGCCTGGCCGAGGCGATCCGAAAACAGGAGTGGATAGTGGTAACTGCCTGGTCGCCCCACTGGATGTTCAGTCGCTGGCCGATGCATTATCTGGATGACCCGCTTGGCAGCCTTGGCAACGAAGAAAGCATTTTTAAGGTGGGCCGTATCGGGCTGAAAAAAGACTACCCGGATGCCTGGGCTTTTTTGAGCAATTTTCACTACGACGACGCCTCGCAGCTGCAGCGCCTGATGGACTGGAACCAGCAACGGGGAACGGACCCGGTGCAGAATGCCCGCCGTTTCATGCGTGAAAATCCCCAGCTGGTGGATTCCTGGCTCAAAAAATAGCCGGGAGAGGTGTTGTGCCTGACTTTTTGCCCGTACCAGAGTTTAACCCCGCTGCAGGTTATGGCCGCCCGGTAGTTACCCTGTATGGGCCAAACCCATCGCTGCTTGCGGGCCAGACAATATGCACGGCCCCGTCCCGTCCGGTGTGCAGCAATGGTACGCCAGCAGCCCCGCACCATGCACGCAGGCTTTGCGCCGGGTAGCCGTAGCGGTTTTCAAAGCCGCATGAGGCCACCACAAGGCCTGGTCCCACGGCTGCATAAAATTCTTTCAAAAAACCGGTTGCCGAACCGTGGTGTGGGGCCACAATCACCTCGGCTCGCAGGTCGTCGCCGTTTTCAAGCAGGCGGCGCAGCACGGGCCGTTCCGCATCGCCCATAAAAATTGCCAGCCCTCTGCCACTGCTGGTCAGCCGGGCCACCACTGACGCATCGTTGCCCTGCCATGCCGCCTGTTCGTCGCGCGGCGGGTGCAGGATCTCCAGCCGCAGGTTCTGGGCCGGATCGCCAAGCACAAGCACGTCGCCCCGCATGAGGGGGCGGCTATGGTGCTCTTGCCGCGCCGCACGCCACAGTTTTCCCCAGCTTCCTTTGCCTTCGCGTCCGTTCTCCAGCAAATGGTCAACATGAAAGACCCGCAGCACATGCAGCAGCCCCCCCATATGGTCAAGGTCCGGGTGGGTGTTGAGTACCGCTGCCAGTTGTGGCGCGTCGTTGTAGGCGAGCGTCGGAGCGACGAGCGCCTGACCGGGATCAAAACGCGGCGAGGCGCTGCCGCTGCCGTCCAGCAGCAGGCGTACATGGCCGGGCAGCCGCAGCAACAGGGCCTGACTTTGACCCACGTCAAGCACATCAAGACGGATATGGTCAGAAAGACGCTCCGCCGTGCGCAGGGCGGGGCCTACGCACAACAGCAGCGCCCCTGCCAGCAACATACGCCGCGCTGCCTGGGGCAACTGGGTGCGTCCGGCTTTGAAGGCCAGCGCCCCAAGCAGAGCGGCAAAGGCAGGCAGGTTTGTCCAGTGGGGGCGCAGCAGGGCAGGCGGCTGCAGCAGGTTTGCGTGCGCCAGCCAGGCCAGCGCGTCCGTGAGCCACTGGCAGGGCAGGGCCGCCGTATCGAGCACCAGCCGCGCAGGCGTCTCCAGACCAATGGCCGACAGCAGCAGGCCAAGCACGGTGGCGGGCAGTACGAGCATGTCGGCAATGGGCAACCAGAGCACATTAAGCCAGAACCAGTGCCCCATGTTGTTAAACAGCAGCATGTTCAGCGGCAGCAGCGCCACCTGGATGCCCAGCGAAACCATAAAAATACGCGCCAGCGCCCACAGGGCATGCCGCACGCGTTCACGCGGCCCATGCTCCGGCGTGTCCTGTTGCGGAGCCAGTTGGCGCATCCACGGCAAACTCATGCCGATAACCGCAACGCACAGCACCGAAAGCTGCAGACCCGTATCCAGCATGCTCAGGGGAGAAGCCACGCTGATGCAGAGCAGGGCCGCGCACAGCACGTCCAGAGTGGTGCGCGGCTTGCCCTGCAAAAAATAAAAGGCAAGAAACAGCAGCATAATCGCCGCCCGCAACAGCGACGCCGGGGCGTCGCCCAGCCACAGATAGGCCATGGCGGGCGGCACTGTGGCCAGCAGTATCCACACGGCGCGGGGGCGGCGCAGATATATGCCGGGGCGTGCGCGGGCCGCTGCGAGCACGCATAACAGGCCCACCAGCCCCGCCACGGTAAGATGCTGGCCGGAGAGTGCGAGACTGTGCACCAGTGTGGCAGCAGCAAAGTTGTTGAGGGTCTGCTGGTCGAGGTACAGCCGGTCGCCAAACAGCAGGGCCAGCAGAATGGCCTTGCCTTGTGAAAGCTGGGTAGACTGGGCCTGCCCATGACCTTGCGTCTGCGTCGCGGGCTGCTGCGCAATCTGCCGCGCATACTCCGGCGGCAGCAACACGGCAACAAAACATTGGCGCAGCGATTCGCGCCAGCGTGCCGAGAGAGTGGGCTGACCGTAAATTTGCGGGCTGCCCTGAGCGCCCAGACTCCACAAACGCCAGCGCACCCCCTGCGCCGCAAGCCATAAGCCCCAATCGGTCTGCCCTTCGTTGGCAAAGCCCTGCGCGGGCATGGGCCGTCGCGCGATGCAGACGGTCTGTCCCGGCAGGGGGGGGAGCAATGGCGCTCGGCAGCATGGGGGATTCCCACGTCCAGGCCAGCTTGCCCGGCAGGATGCGTCCGGAACTGTCGCCAGCAACGGCCCTCTGATCCTCGCCATCCGGTAGTGCGGGCCGCACCTCATCCAGCAGCAGGCGCAGTCGGTTGTCGGGCAGGCCTTGCATGTCCCGCACCGTGCCGCATATGCGCGGCGGCTGCGCATCCTCGTGCAGCCATGACGGAGCAGGGCTCGCCTGCCTTGCCCTGTCTGCGGGCAACATGGCAGTCGGCAGAAGGCTGCCGTAGAGCTGCCAGCTGCCGGTCATACAGCCTGCCAGCAGGCACAGCGTGGCCGCGCACACGCGTGCCGCGCGCCACAGGCGGGCATCGACAAACAGCAGCAAAACAGCAAAGCAGAGCGACGGTAGAGGCCAGGGGGCGGCAGTGATGCCAGCTATCCAAAAGCCCAGATAGGTCTGCCAGAGCAGGGGGGCTTGCAGGGGAGGATGCCGCATAACGTGCCTTGGGATGGGATGGCGGGCCGGAAGCGGGGTGCTGAGCCATGCGCTGAACCGCGCGCAACGCTGCAACGACAGGAGCGCCCCTGCAACAAGGGCGCTCCTGTCAATTTTATGCGGTTACGCCAGCTCGCGGGCCATGTCCCGCTCTTCCGCCCGGCGTTTGAGGGTTTCGCGGTGGTCGTGCAGTTTTTTGCCCTTGCCCAGGGCAATTTCGACCTTGATTTTGCCCCGCTTGAAGTAAATGCGTACCGGCACGACGGTCAGACCCTGCTGGGCCACCAGATCGGCAAACTTGGATATTTCGCGTTCGTGCAGCAGCAGCTTGCGCGCGCGGTCAGGCTCTTGCGGTGCATAGCCCGCGTTGGCGTACGGCGCGATGTTCAACGAAACAAGCCATGCCTCGCCCTGGCGAAAGTCTACATAGCTGTCTATAAAGTTGACTTTGCCCGCGCGGATGCTTTTGACTTCCGGGCCGGTAAGCACAATGCCCGCCTCGGTGAACTCAGAAAGTTCATAGAGGTGGCGGGCTTTTTTGTTGACGGCGACAGAGGAGGGAGGTGTTTTTTGGTTCATGGATGACTGTGTGTGAAAAGGCTCGTGGTATGGAACGTCAGTTCCTGCCCCAGTGATTGCTGCAGCGCTTCGCGCACCATGCGCTTGGATGCGGCCACATCTGTGCTGAGCAGCACGCTGTTGGCCAGATCCATGCATGTCTGGGCGTTAAACTGGCGGATAAGGTGCTTCATCCCCGGTACAAATCGCGGTGCGGCCGATACGGTGTCCACGCCCATTCCCAGCAGCAGGGCAAGGCCAAACGGGTCGGAGGCAAGCTCGCCGCAGACCGAAACGCCGATGCCCTCGCGGTGGGCGGCGTCGATAATATGTTTGAGCGAGCGCACAACAGCCGGATGCAGGGGCTCGTTGAGATAGGCCACATGGCGGTTGTTGCGGTCAATACCCATGATGTAATGGATAAGATCGTTGGTGCCGATGCTGAAAAAGTCGCATTCGCGCGCAAGCGCGTCGCAGATAAGGGCTGCGGCGGGTGTTTCAACCATTACGCCCAGGGGCAACAGGGGCGCGTGGGGCAGGTTTTGGGCCGCAAGCTCCTGATGCAGCTCCTGCATGATGCGCCGTACCTGCTGCACTTCGTCAAGGCACGAAATCATGGGCAGCATGATGGCCACGTTGCCCATGGCGCCAGCGCGCATGAGCGCACGCAGCTGCGTGCGAAAGATGCCCTGATGCCGCAGGCAAAAGCGTATGCCGCGCAAACCCAGCGCCGGGTTTGGCTCCTTGAGCACCGCCTGGGCGTGCAGCATTTTGTCCGCGCCCACGTCGAGGGTGCGAAACACCACGCGCTCCGGCGCAGTCTTCTGGGTTACGGCGGCGTATTCGGCCAGCAGGTCTTCCTCTGAAGGCAGGCGGTCGGTAAATAGGCAAATTCGGTACGGTACAGACCCACGCCGTCCGCGCCGCACTGTGCAAGAGCGGCCAGCTCGTTGGTGCCCTCAAGGTTGGCCTGCACCTCAACGCGTACTCCGTCGCACATTTCGGCGGGCCAGCGGGCTGATTTGAGCGTAAGGTTTTCCCACGCCGTATATTCTTCGCGCCGTGCGGCAAAGCGGGCTTCGTCTGCCTCGTCGGGGCTCAGCAGCACGCTGCCCCCAAGACCGTCCACCACCAGGGTTTCGTTTTCGCGGGCTATGTCCATAAGCCCGGTAACGCCCGCAAGACAGGGTATGTGCATGCCGCGCGACAAAATGGCCGTATGCGATGTGGGGCCGCCCTCGGCGGTCAGGATGCCCAGCACGCGGTCAAGGTTAAGCTCCATGACGTCTGCGGGGGAGAGGTCTTCGGCCACCAGAATGCCGGGGGTTTCGTCCACGGCGTTGCGCGAGGGGTCGGCGGCAAGGTGTTCGCGCAGGCGCAGACCCACGGCGCGGATGTCCTGTGCGCGGGTCGCGCAGATAGGCGTCGTCCATGCTTCTGAACAGCGCGCACAGTTCGTCGACGGTAAGTTTGAGCGCCCATGCCGCACACACCAGATTGTGTTCTATGCGGGCCAGCGTGGCCTTGAGCAGCTTGGGGTCGCGGGCCATCTCCATCTGGGCGGCGATAACATCTCGGTATTCCGAAAGGTCTTCCGGCACATTTCCATGGTGGCGGCCAGCGAGGCGCGCACGCTTTCAGCTGCCGCGCGCAGGGTCTCCTGCTCGGCGGCTACCTCGGCGGCAGTGATGCGACGCTCGTCGTCTTGCCGTGCCTTGTGCATGAAGCGCACCCTGCCAATGGCTATGCCTGGCGAAACAGGTGTGCCGAAAAGTACCGCGCGGGCCATGTCAATCCTGCAAATTGGTTAAAAAATTGAGCCAGGCCGCTGAGGGCCTCGCGGGCGTCGTCGCCCTGAGCCAGCAGTGTAAGCTCCGCATTGGCGGGCGGCGCGAGCGAAAGTATGTCCAGCATGCTTTTGGCGTCCACCTCGCCGGTGTCGCTGACAAGCTGTATATCAGAGGAATAGCGTTGCGCTTCCTGCGCCAGGCGTGCAGCCGGTCTGGCGTGCAGCCCGTTGCGCAGGCCCAGGCATATCCGCACCGCCAGACCTCGCGGCGTTTGTTCTATGGCGTCTTCCATCATCCTACCTTTGAACGTCATTCGGTTGGTGGGACAAAGCGCGTCCGTTACCGAAAAACATGTATATTCTACATGCCTATGAAGCCCAAGTCCACGAGAATAAGCGCTCCTGTGGTCACCGCCCAAAGCAGCAGGCGAGGCAGGCGCATGTATCCCACGAGCCATGCGGCGGTCAGTACCGCTGCGGCCCCCAGGGCATAGGCAGTCCAGGGAAAGGGCTTGATCCTGCTGAGGGGCAGGTGCCAGATGACCAGAGCTGCCAGCGCCGCATTGATCATCTTGAGCCTGTCCACCCAGTTGATGAGGTTGAGCCTGCGCAGCTGCACAAGGGTTGCCAGCCCGTAGCGCAGGCCCGAGATAAAACAGATGGCCCGGAATAGCAGCAGGGCGCAAAAAAGGCCAATCGCCAGCATTACCGCCAGACTGGTGAACCCGGCCAGCAACAGACTGACGCTGAGCAGCGACCACAGCGGCAGCAGCGTGCCGCTGAAAAAGGAATCGCCAAGGGCCGAAAGGGTCGTGGCCAGGGTTTCGCGCACGGAATTGAGCGCGGCCTCCGGCAGCGACCCCTTGGCAATGGCCTGCTCAAGCGAAAGAAGAATGCCCACAAAAAGGGGAATCATAAACGGGTGGGTGTTGCTGTGCCCCGCGTAACGGCCCATGGCGCGGGCAAAGTCGGCGGGCTCAGGGTAGAGCTCGCGCAGGGCAGGCTCAAGCACAAAGGCCAGGCCTATCTGCTGCATACCCCTGGCTGTCGTGGCTGCATTGATGCAGCCAGTGCGTGCCAGGCAGGCAAGTACGACGCGTTTGGGATACATGGCAACCCCGTGACATGCCGGTTGGGCTGTTAGGGCGCGGGCAAACGCCGGGTTGGGCACTGGCGCATACGCTGACGCTTGCGGGCCAGAATACCCTGCGCAGTGGGCCGGTCTGCTTGCCCGTTGCAAAACACCTGTTATGTGCCGCCAGTTGCGGGCCGCGAGGCCCGATGTCTATTCCGGCTCCGCCTGTTCGGCCTCGGCCAGCAGGGCGTATATTTCTTTGCCGGACCAGCCCCGCACGGCGTCCTGCACCCGGCGGGCCACCTGACGCGGTTTGCCGCCCTGTGAAAGCTCGTCCCGGGCCAGCACCAGCACTTCTTCCTTCGGGGTGCGCTCCGCATGCTCGGGCGGGCCGACGACAACCGTAATCTCGCCCAGCAGCTCTTCGGGCAACTTTTCGCTCTCTTCCAGCCGACCTACTATAAATTCCTCATGTTCCTTGGTCAATTCCCGGCACACGGCAAGTTCGCGCGGGCCAAGAATGCGCGCGGCCTGGGCAAGGCTTTCTTTGAGGCGGTCTTTGCGTTCAAAAAAAATGAGCGCTCCGGGCACATGGGCAAAGGCGCTGAAGAGGGCGTCGCGCCCTGCGGCGTCGCGGGGCAAAAACCCCAAAAAACTGTGCGGCAGCGGCGGTATGCCAGCGGCGGAAAGCGCCGTCACAGGCGCAGACGGCCCCGGCATAGGGGATACGGCCAGACCCTCCTTGCGGCAGGCCCGCACCAGGCGGTAGCCGGGGTCGGCCAGCAGGGGAGTGCCCGCATCGGAAACCAGGGCAACGCTCTGTCCTTCGCGCAAGAGACGCAACACGCCTTCCTGCCGTTCGTTTTCGTTGTGGTCGTGGAAGCTCAGCAGGCGGCGGGCTTCAATGCCGCACTCGCGCAGCAAGCGGGCCGTGCGGCGAGTATCCTCGGCCAGCACGAGGTCTGCGCCGGACAGGATTTCGCGCGCTCTGGGCGAAAGATCACCAGGGTTGCCAAGCGGCGTGGCCACTATCCACAGTCGGTTCGCATTCAAAGGCATGGCGGTAGTGCTCCAGATGCAGGGAATCGCCCTCGCGCAAAACGCAGACCACGTCAAACCGGCAAGGGCTGCTCCAGGCGTCGTGGGCTGCAAGCCACGCCCGGGCCGCGCGGCACAGGGTACGCTGTTTGGCCAGGGTCAGTGCGGCGGCGGGGCCGCCGTGCGTTGCGGTGCTGCGGGTTTTTACTTCAACAAAAACAATGGTGTCGCCATCGCGGCAGACAATGTCCAGCTCAAGCCTGCCGCTGCGCCAGTTGCAGTCCAGGGGCTGCATGCCGCTGCGCTCGAGCAGCCTGCGGGCGGCCTCCTCGCCGGATCGTCCAAGGCACAGATGGGCCGGGGCGGCATCTGGCTCGCGTCTGTCGCCAAGGAGGGCCTGCAGCCAGCGCGGCTTCACAGCAGGCTGCCCTGCCTCGCCGCGGTTTTTTCGGGCACAACCCCGCGAAAGGTCAGGCGGTGCTGGGGGCAGGGACCAAGACGGCGCAGGGCTTCATAATGATCTTCTGTGCCGTAGCCCTTGTGCGTGGCAAAGCCGTAACCGGGCCAGCGTTTTTCCAGCCGGATCATGAGGGTGTCCCGGTAGGTTTTGGCCAGGATGGACGCTGCGGAGATGGCGGGCTCGCTGGCGTCGCCGCCGATGATGGAGCGCTGCGCGGGCAGGTCTGCCGCATGGGTCTTGCGCCAGTGCAGGGCAAGCACCTCGCGCGGCAACGTCTTGTTGCCGTCTATGAGCAGTTGCGCCGGGGAGCTTCGCAGGCAGCGCACAGCCCGGCTCATGGCCTCAAACGTGGCCTGAAGAATATTGATGGCGTCGATGCGGGCGGGCCAGACCACGCCCAGGCCCCAGGCAAGGGCGCACTGGCGTATGCGCGGGGCGAGCATGTCGCGCGTTTTGGCGCTGCAGGCCTTGGAATCGTTGAGGCCCGGCAGGTCAAATATGGGCGGCAGAATGACGGCGGCGGCCACCACAGGCCCGGCCAGACACCCGCGCCCGGCCTCGTCGATGCCTGCGGTCAATGCTGGCGGCGCGTCCTGCGCGGTAATGTGCATCTGCGCGGAGGCGTCGCCGGGCAGGATGTCCAGCTGAACCAGACTGACCTGCGCCTGTCGCCGTGGTTTTACCGGGCGGTTCAGTGCCTTTCTGCCCATGGTGTCTCCGCTATATGACGGGGCTGGTGCGGCAGTTTGCCCACCTGCCCGCAGGCGGCAAAAACGCCGCAAACAAAAAATGACTGCTCAACGGCTGCAGCCGGCAATGCTTTTGGTTGTCTTGGTTGCAGGTTGGCAGTTTAAAGACGCGCGAACAGCGCACCAGGGCTTGCTGCGGGTTTCCGCTTGCCCTGGTGCGCCGTTGAAACGCTTGCTGCGATTCTGATGCCCTAAATGGATCAGAAACGGCCACGCGGCTTGATGCGCGCGGCTTTGCCCTTGAGGGCACGCAGGTAGTACAGGCGGCTGCGGCGCACGCGGCCCTGGGTGATCAGCTCAACGCGGTCGATAAAGGGCGAGTTGAGCGGGAAAATACGTTCCACGCCCACGCCTTCGGAGACCTTGCGCACGGTAAAGGTGGCGCTGGTGGTGCCGCGCTTGATGCGGATGACGTTACCCTGGAAGACCTGGATACGTTCCTTTTCGCCTTCGACAATGCGCAAGTGCACTTTCACCGTGTCGCCGGAGCGAAACGCGGGAAGATCCATGCGCTGGTTTTCCAGTTCAATTTTCCTGATGATGTCCATCGTGAACTCCTTGCAAATCCGGGCGGATTGTTGCGTCGTTGCAAAGCGGCGCCGATGCGCTCAGGCCGCCGTGTTGCGTCAGTAGTAGTCGCCTAATATCCTGTCGGCCAGAATGGCGGCCGCGCTGCGCACCGAAAGATGGTTGTAGCCCAAAAAACGCACCGGCCTCAGAGTGCCTTCGCACTGTTCGAGCACCTCCGGCGCAAGCCCTTGCGCCGTGCCCAGGCAGAGCATAACCGGCCCCTGGTCGCACCAGCGCCGCACGTCACGCGGAGTCATGGGCATGCTTTCCGGTTGGGATGCCTTGCCCCTGTCAGGCCAGACGGCAGAGCTTGCCACCAGTCTGGGTCGCGTTCCATACTGCGCGGTCATATGCGCCACCGCTTCTTCAAGCGAAGTCGCGGGTTGCACCAGACCGAGAGCCTGCGCCCGGTCGGCGTTGCCGATACCGCCCGGCCCCCGCGTCCAGTGACGCAAAATTTCTTCCAGCACCCGCAACTGGTCGCGTAACGGGGTTACTGCATAGAAGAAACCCATTGCATAGCTGCGGGAAATTCGGGCTATATCGTGTATGTCCAGATTTGTCAAAGAGGAAGCGCCAGTTTTTTTTGCGCCAAGCGAAACCGGGTAGTGAACAAGGCAGAACGAAAGGTTGCGTCCTGGCCGTTCGCGCGGGGTTTCTGCGAGGGTTTGCACGTCTTCGCGGTACAGCGGCGCATCGTTGAGCATCTCAGGCCGCATGCGCAAGGTGGCGCGCACCGACTCCTGCCTGCGCCAGCGGGCAATGCGTCCGTGGTCGCCGCTTTGCAGCACCTCGGGCACCTGCAGCCCCTCAAAATTTTCTGGCCGCGTGTAGTGCGGATACTCCAGCAGGCCGTGCGAAAAACTTTCGTCCTCGCCTGATTCCTCCTTGCCCATAAAGCCGGGCATGAGGCGGGCCACGGCCTCGAGCACCGAAAGAGCCGCGCTCTCGCCCCCGTTGAGCACAATATCACCCACGCTCACCGGTTCAAGCGGAAAAAGCTGCAACAGTCTGGCGTCGATGCCCTCGTACCTGCCGCAAATGATTGTCAGGTCTTCCTCTCGCGCGAGTTCGCGCACCATGTCCTGGGTCAGCGGGCGGCCGCCGGGCGCCATAAACAGCATGCGGCCGGGGCGCTCGATGGAGCGCAGCGCGCGGGCCAGCGGTTCGCCCTGCATGACCATGCCGGGTCCGCCGCCGTAAGGGCGGTCGTCCACATGGCGGTGTTTGTCGGTGCTGAACTGCCGCGGATCATGAAGGCTGCAATCCACAATGCCAGCCTCCCGCGCACGGCCCATGAGGGCTGTGGACAGGGGCGACTCGAAAAATTCGGGAAAAAGCGTGACAAGGTGAAAGCGCGGCATGGGCGGAGAGTGCCGCAAAAAAGCCCGCCTGGCAAGAAATGTCTGCCGCAGGCACGAGGGCGCCACGGCAAGGCCCGCCCGCCCTCATGCTTGGGCGGCTCATTGGGTGCGCAGTTTTGTCGGGCAACCCCGCACAAGTTACGCCGTGCGGATGCAGCCGAGCGGATTCAGACGTGTTGACGCAGGCGGGCGAGGTTGCGCAGCAGTTCGCATGGCGTCTGCCACAGGATACGCGGGGGCTGCGGAATTTTGCCCGTCTGCGCCACGCACAGCCAGTGGCCGGGACAGGGCGCAACCCGCCAGCCGAAGAGCCCAAGCGGTCCCCGCCACAACCCCGCACGCTGGCCGGAGCCGCCCGTGGGCACAAGGGCGGGCGGCATGCCAAGGCCGAGGCCCGCTGCCTTGAGCAGAGCTTCCTTGATTGTCCAGCGGCGCAGGGCGTCGCGGTCAATACCTGTTTGGGACAAGGATCGAAGCGCGGTCAGTTCGTTTGCCGCAAAGGCGCTGGCATCGGGCGGGGGAGATGTGATTGCTTCGGCATCCACGGCAATGGCCGTGCGGGTCTCGTCCGTTGCCGGGGCCAGCACGCAAAAGGCCGCCGCACCGCTGTGGCTGAAGCCCGATTGCCAGCCCGCGAGCAGCGGACGGGTGCGGTTGTCCATGGTGATTATGGGCAGCGCCCCGGCCTCGGCGGCCTGCGGCCAGCCGGGGGCGGTGGGGAGACCAACGGCGGTGATGAGCTGGGCGCGGGCCATGAGGCGCGAAAGGGCCGCTTCAACGGGGCGTCGCCCGGCAGCGTCAGTCCCAGATATGTTCTGGCCTGACATTTTCGACCCGGATACATCCGGCCTGAAAGCTTTCGCATCCGGCTGCAGGTGGGCGGATTGCACCAGTGTTGGCGCACGGCCAAACCGGCGCACGTGCTCCATTTGCCGCGCATCAAGCCATGGTTCAAGCCCTGCCTCAAAAGCGCGCCGCCAGATGTCCAGCTGGCCGGGTGCGGCCTGCGGTAGCGGTGCGCAAAGTATGGTCGGGGGGTAGGGCATGGTTTCCTGCATTGCAAGGCAAATGTGCAAAACTACAAACCGGCTGTTTTGCAAAAAACAGCCGGTTTGTCATCCATATTATTGATGGCGGTCTGCCGCCTCAGCCGTTATTCGGCTGCCTTGTGCTTCTGGTGTTCGGCAATGACCTTTTCAGCCACAGGCTGCGGGGCTTCTTCATAGTGGGCAAATTCCATGGTGAAGAACCCCTGTCCGCCCGTCATGGAGCGCAGATCCGGCGCATAACGCAGCACCTCGCTCATGGGCACATGGGCCTTGATCTCGGTGCTGCCGCTCTGCGAATCGGAGCCCAGCACTTTTCCCCGGCGGGCGGAAAGGTCGCCGATGACGTCGCCCATGCTTTCGTCCGGCACGGAGACCGTAAGCAGCACTATGGGTTCGAGCAGCACGGGCTTGAGGTTTTCCATGGCTTTTTTGAAGGCCAGCGAGCCAGCGACCTTAAAGGCCATTTCGGACGAGTCCACCGTATGGTAGCTGCCGTCGTAAACCTTGACGCGGAAGTCCACCACCTGGCAGCCGGCCAGAAAACCACGGGCGGCTGCTTCCTGCACGCCCTTGTCGATGGCGGGCACGTACTGGCGGGGGATAACGCCGCCCACGATGGCGTCTTCAAACACATAGCCCGAGCCGCGCGGCAGGCCTTCCATCTCGATCCAGCAGTCGCCAAACTGGCCGCGTCCGCCCGACTGTTTCTTGTGGCGGCCCTGCACCTGGCATTTGCCGCGTACGGTCTCGCGGTAAGGGACCTTGGGCGTTTTGAGGATGATGTCCACTTTGAAGCGACGCTTGGCCTTTTCTACCGACAGTTCGATATGCAGCTGCCCCATGCCGGAAAGCAGAATGTCGCCGGATTCTCCGTCGCGGCCAAGACGCAGGGTGATGTCCTCGTCCAGCAGACGCTGTATGGCTGCATAGACCTTGTCTTCCTCGCCTTTTTCCTTGGGGGCGAGGGCGTAGGTAATGAGCTGGGGCGGCAGGGCGGGCATGGCGAGGGCAAAGGGGGCTTTTTCGTCGCTGAGGGTGTCGCCCGTGCGGGTGCTTTTAAGTTTGGCAACGGCCACTATGGCCCCTGGGCCGATGGGCTCCTTGCAGGGGGTCTGGGCTTTGCCGAGGATATACAGCAGGTTGCCAAGGCGTTCGTTTTCTTCGGTGCGGGAATTTTTTAGCGTGGCGTCACCCGAAATAGTGCCGGAAAGAACCCGCAAAAGCGAAAGCTGCCCCGCAAAGGGGTCGGCCAGCGTCTTGAAAACAAAGCAGGACACCGGCCCGTTGGGGTCGGGCGCGCGCTCTGCGCCGTCGCGGCCCGCAAAGGGCGGGCGGTCAAGGGGCGATGGCAGCAGGGCCTCAATGGCGGTCAGTACGGCTTCGCCGCCCTTGTTTTCAAGCGACGAGCAGGCCAGCACCGGCGCAAGCTCTCCCTTGAGCACGCCCGATCGCAGGCCGGTCTTGAGGTCGTCTTCGGAGAGGAGGCCTTCTTCGAGGTATTTTTCCATGAGCAGTTCATCGCTCTCGGCGATGTTTTCCACAGTCACGTCGCGCAGCAGGCTTACATCGTCGGCCAGTGCGGCGGGAATTTCGGCCTCGGCTGTGGCGCCGTTCTCGCCAAACATGCGGGCCTTGCCCGTCAGCACGTCGGCCACGCCCACAAAGGATTCGCCCTGGCGGATAGGCAGCTGCAGCACTACCGGCTTGACGTTAAGCCCGGCCAGGCCGTCCAGCGCCATCTGAAAATCGGCCCTGTCGCGGTCCATCTTGTTGACCACGATAACTGCGGGCAGGCCTGCTGCACGAACAATATTCCAGAATTTTTTGGCAAGGGGGCGCACGCCGTCCACGGCGTCGAGCACAAAGACAACACTGTCCACACCCTTGAGCAAACATTCCATGTCGCCGGTGAAGTTGCCGTCGCCGGGGATGTCGAGAAGAAAATGGCGGTTTTTATTCCAGAGATAGGTGGCGCAGGATGGTTGGATGGAGCCGCGTCGGCGGGTTTCTTCGGGTTCGTAGTCAAGGCTTGTGGTTCCGTCTTCTACAGCCCCCAGGCGATTCACCGCCCCTGCCTTGTACAGCAGCATCTCAGCCAGAGATGTTTTGCCGCAACCGCCGGTTCCGACGATGGCGAACGTGCGTTGCATTTCCAGTGGAGTAGGCATGGTTGTCTCCCTTCGTAAGCGATATGGCGCGCCCTTGGCGGCCGGGTGAACTAAACTAGGGAAATGAACAAAGCTTCCATCTGCTATTGGCTCCCACGTTACAGGCATGTCGCAAAAAAGGAAAGAGGCCGGAACTTTTGTCTTGAGGCTTTACGCTTGACAGCAAAGCCAGCCGCTGTGACAGTTGTTCGGATATATACTGGAGCAGGCGGAGGGAGCGGCAATGGCGCTATGGGAATGGGCCGCCGCTGGCGCGGTTTTTGTGGCGGTTGTGGTTTTATGCGTACGTTTTATGAAGCGGGGGCTGACCACGCTGGAGGACGAGCGCGCCGAGTGCCTTGAGCGCATCCGCGAAATGGAAGACAAAATTAAGGAAGACCAAAAAAATATGGCTTCCAGCGAGCACCTGCGCGTAGCCCGTGCAGGGCTGGAGGATTTGTTGCGTCTGGCGGGCAACCCTGCGGACATGCGGATTGAGGCCGTGGCTCCCGGGCAGGGCGAAGCGCAGGGCGAGGCCCTGGTGCTGCATCTGCCAGGGGGCGAACTGCGCGTCAGCCTGAGTATGCGCGAGCGCGAGCTGCGCGGGGTGCGCAAGGTGGCCCACGGGCGCGGGCGCTGGCATTTGAGCGGCATGGGCGGGCACGAGGAATATGCCGATCTTGTGCCGCTTATGCGCGCCGTGAGCGCCAGGCTTGCCGAGCTCATGGGCGGGGTCGAAGGCGTCGCTGCGCCATTTTGCCCGCTGGGCGACCCTGCGGCCGATGTGCCGCCAGAGCTGCCGCATCTGGCGCGGCGTTTTGTCAGCGCCAAGGCGCCCCGGCCCAAGCGGCAGCCCGTGCGGCCCAAAGCAGACGAGGAGCGTATTGGCGATGTGCGGTTTGCCCGCAGAAGCCCACGGGTACTCTCCGGCTCTGCCGGCAAGAAGCCCCGCTGAGCATACATGCAAATAAAAAGCCGCCGCAAGGGCTGCGGCGGCAAGGGACTGTCAGGCTGTAAATGTGAGATTGCGGAACCAGTCCGGCACGGGAACCGGCCTGCCCTCGTGGTTGACCAGGGCATGCTGGGTCATACCCGTGGCAAGAAGTGTTGTCTTGTCCTCGTTCCATATCTCATATACAAAGCGCATGGATGCGCGCCCCCATTCGGCAATGCCGGCGCGTACAAGTACAAGATCATCATAACGGGCGGACGAACGATACCGGCACTGGGCTTCGCGCACGGGCAGGATCAGGCCTTTTTTTTCAACTTCGGCGTAGCTCATGCCGCAACGGCGGACGTATTCGCTACGCGCCCGTTCGAACAGGTGTAGATATTCTGCATAATACAGCACGCCCATTGTGTCTGTTTCACCATAGGACACACGGTGCGGCATCCAAATATCAGGGGTGGGAAATTGGTCATGCACGAAACGGCTCCTTGTTATGCGTTTTCCGGGCATTATCGCAACGAACTTGTACAACGTACCGGCGGCATGTTGCGCCTGCTGTTGCTGCTGGCGCTCAGTATGGCGCTGTTTGCCTGCGCCAAGCAGGCTCCGCCGCCGTCGGTGGTGGAAAGAACCCTGCCGCCGGTGGGGTTTGAAACTCCGGAATTTTTTGTGAGCAACCTTGTCCCCGCCGGTCAGGATCTGACAAGCTGGAAGGATATGGGCCCCAGTGTGCGCAAGTCGCTGCGCTACGTCAACAGCAAGCCCAAGGATGCCATAGCCGTGCAGCGCCCCGGCCTAACGGTCACCTGGGGCGATCTTGCGCGTACGCTTGAGCGCCTGCAGGAGCTCTTGCCCCGCCTCGACAAAGAGCCCGAGCTGCTGCTGGCCAACTTTCGCTGGGCGGAGGTGACGGGCGGCATCAACTACTCGGGGTATTACGAGCCTGCGGTGCGGGCCAGCCGTACGCGCAAGGCGGGCTATACCCAGGCTATCTACGGGCTGCCCCCGGACCTGAACAAGGTTATTGCCAAGCGCGGGCAGTATTATGACCGGCGCACCATTGAAGAAAAGCAGGTGCTTGCGGGCAAGGGGCTTGAACTGGCCTGGGCCGCCGACCCCGTTGACGTGTTTTTTCTCGAGATTCAGGGCTCTGGCCGACTGATTTTTGACGACGGCACCCAGGCCTATGTCAACTACGCCGGGCAGAACGGCCACAAGTACAAAAGTTCTGGCCGCATCATGCGTGAAAAGGGCCTGCTGAGGCAGGGCGATATTTTTGAACAGCGCGAGTGGTTCAAAAATAACCCAGGGCGCGTGCGCGAAATTCTCAACGATAATCCTAGCTACGTCTTCTTTAAATACGGCATGCGCGGCCCCACGGGGGCCATGGGCTATCAGGTGGACGACTGGCTGACCCTGGCCACGGACAGGGGCTTTATCCCCCTTGGTTCCATAGTGGCCTACGGCGTTAACGTGCCCGACGAAACCAGGGGCAAGCTGCCGTTGCGCGGCATAGGTTTTGCCCAGGACGTGGGCGGCGCCATCAAGCGCAACCGCATTGATATCTTTTGCGGCGGCGACGACCGCGCCAACTATGTGGCCAGCCATCTTGACGCCAAAGGGCCTGCCTGGGTGCTGCTGGTGCGCTGACGCACGTAACTTGCGGTAAATGATGGAAAGGCCGAAGCGGCAGTACGCCGCTTCGGCCTTCTGTTTGCCGCGGTTCTTTTGGGCATGGGTCTGCTTGGTTTCTGCCGTAGACGTTGTGCTTTAGTTACAAATAGTTATCCTGTTCATTAGGAACCTATCAATTTGCCGAGGTACGGCAGAATGGTAAAAACACGCACATCTGATAATTAAACTCCTTGACTTATCTCACCTTATGGGTTTTTCTTAAATTGTACACTGACATCTTGTCCATTTTGGGACAACCCGTATTTGGGTAAGGCTATTGTGTACGGGAACTGCTTATGGGTTCCCCCTACTTTCTTCCTTTGGGGCTGAAATAATATTTTTGCCCCACATGCCGGTTGCGACCTGCAGTGTTCTGAAGCGTGACTCATGTCACGGCCTCTCAGCATCTGTTTTGGCTGCACGGAATCTATGCTAGTTCTCTCTGTTTGGCGCATCGTTTCATGCAGCGCGTTTTTGAGCTGTTTGCACTAACCAGACCACTCCTTTAGACAAAGCATCCTCGCGTCAGTTTTAATGGGTTTGCCAGATATCTGGCCTGCGCATAAACACGCTCCGAGCACCCGCTCGCCGCTCCCGGTTTCTTCGTTTGAACACGTTGAAAATCGCGGGCGTTTGCACGCCTACAGCGTACAGGGGAGGCTGTTCACATGAGTGGAAAAGTTTTTGAGTATATGGCAATTATGGACCGCATCAAGACGGTCACGCAGTGCAGAACACAGCAGGAACTCGCGCAGTTTTTTGATGTGTCGCAATCCTGCATCTCGGATTCCAAAAAACGGCTGGCTATCCCTTCAAAATGGCTGCTCAGCCTGCTGAAAAAAAAGGGTATCAATCCCGAATGGGTGCAGAAGGGCATAGGGCCCAAATTCCTTTTGCCCTATGATGAAGATCGGGGCGCTGTGTGCAGCATTTATGCAAGAACGCCGGACAAATGCCCGTTGCAGCATATTGTTGCTGATATCGGCAAGCTGGTTTCGCGGGCTGAGGGCATGGGGCGTAGCGCCTAGCAGTTTATGCGCGCACATTGTCCAGGCTGGATGCACAATCCGCCCCCCACGGGCGGAGCTGTGCAGGCGCACTGCAGGCGCACCGGGTAAGGAGCGACATGTCCGTATCTTCTGCGCGTCTTGCCTTGCTGAACGGCGGGGTGGTTGCATCTGGCAATCTGGCCGAGGGGCTGGCGGTGGACTTTGCCGCCTTGATGGCTGTGGCGCTGCCGCAGGCCGACGTGGCCGCGCTAGATAAAATGCGCGCTGCTGCGGCGCTTGGCGTGTCAAAACGTATGCTGCTGGCTGGCGAAATTGTGCTTGATGCCGTGGGGCGGCAGGGGCTGACGGCCCTTGCCGGGCATGCCTCTGATACTGTCAGGGGGTGGGTGTGTTATGCGCTGGCGCACGATTACGAGCGCCACGCTGCCGCCAAGCCGCTTGACCTGTTGCTGGAGGCTGTGCGCCCCCTGGCGGACGATGCGCATTTTGGCGTGCGCGAGTGGGCGTGGCTGGCCGTGCGGCCCCACATTGCCCGGCAGCCGAAGCTGGCCATCAGCCTGCTTGTGGGCTGGACGGCCGATCCCTCCGAGCGGGTGCGCCGCTTTGCCTGTGAAAGCACGCGGCCGCGCGGGGTGTGGTGCGCGCACATGAGCATTCTTAAAGAAAACCCGGAGCTGGGGTTGCCCGTGCTTGAGCCGCTCAAGGCTGACCCCTCGGTCTACGTGCAGGACAGCGCAGGCAACTGGCTGAACGACGCCGCCAAATCGCAGCCGCAGTGGGTACGCGCCCTCTGCGCCGCCTGGCTTGATCAGGATGCGGGCAAGGCCACTGCCCACATCTGCAAAAAGGCACTGCGCAGTCTGGCAAAAAAATAAAATTTTGCGCAAGGTATGTGAAGGCCCGTACCGGCTGGCTGCAATCGATGCAGGCAGAGCGGCACGGGCCTTTATCACTGCGACAGCGGCATTCCGGCGGGCGGCAGATCAGTACGCCGCCCGTCGGGATGCCGTATGCTATATCTGTGCTTCGAGAAACGCGCGAAAGGCCTGCTTGGTGGCGAACAGGTCGGCGCTGCTGGACAGTTCAAAGGGGCTGTGCATGGACAGTATGGCAGGCCCAAGGTCGATGACCTGCATGCCGTATGCGGCCAGAAACAGGGCCACTGTGCCGCCGCCGCCATGGTCGACCTTGCCGAGTTCCGCCGCCTGCCAGGCAATGCCCTTGCCGTTGAAAAGCCCGCGCAGAACAGCAAAAAACTCCGCATCGGCCTCGCTGGCGCCGTACTTGCCCCGCGAGCCGGTAAACTTGGAAAACACTGGCCCGTAGCCCAGCAGGGCGGCATTCTGCTTTTCGTGCACATCCTGATAGTCGGGGTCCAGGGCTGCGGAAACGTCGGCGGAAAGGGCGCGGGTTTCAAGCAGCACGTGTGAGGACGGAACGTTTTTTTCCCACGCGCGGGCAAGGTCTTCGATGCAGTATTGCATAAAGCGCGAGGCCGCGCCCGTCGCGCCGTCCGAGCCGATCTCCTCCTTGTCCCAGAACATGACTGCCATGCTGCGCCCTGTGGCTTCGGCCTCCAACATGGCCTCCAGCGCGGTAAACACGCAAATGCGGTCGTCCTGCCCGTAGCCGCCGATCATGGCCTTGTCAAAGCCTACAAAGCGGGCCGGGCCAGCGGGCACGGCCTGAAGCTCGGCGGTGATAAAGTCTTCTTCGCAGATACCGTACTTTTTGTGCAGCAGCTCGAGCAGCTGTGTCTTGACCGGATCCTTGGGGGCGTCGTCCTTACTTGTTTTGCCCGTCTTTGGGGTGCTGTGGGCCAGGATGATATTGAGTTTTTCGGCCTCAAATGCTTCGCTTACGGGCTGCGTGACCTGCTTCTGCGCCAGGTGGGGCAAAAGATCTGCAATGCAGAACACGGGTTCGCCCGGCTTTTCGCCAATGGTTACGGCCAGGGTTTCGCCGTTTTCGCGCACAATGACGCCGTGCAGGGCCAAGGGGCGCGCCAGCCACTGATATTTGCGGATGCCGCCGTAATAGTGGGTTTTGGCCTGCGCCACGCCCGGCTGCTCCACAATGGGGCGCTGCTTGAAGTCAAGGCGCGGAGTATCGGCATGGGCCGCCAGCAGCGACAGCCCCTGGCTCAGCGGCAGCGCGCCCTTGCGGGCGGCAAATATGGCCTTGCCGCGCAGGGGCCGCATGACCTTGTCGCCGCCAAAGTCTTCTGCATAGCCGTTTTCGGCAAGACGCTGGCGCACGTATTCCACGGTTTCGCGTTCTGTTTTGCAGCGGGTAAGAAATTCAATGTAGCGCTGGGCGAGAGCTTCCATTTCCTTGCGGGTCTTGGCGTCGGCGTCGTCCCAGATGTTTTTGGGTTTGTAGGCAAGCGACTTTTCCATAATGCTATTCCTTTTATGCCGCCAGATGGCTGGCTTTATTTATGATGCCTGGCTGGTTGCAGCGGTCAGGGCCTGACGCAGCACGCGCAGCACTTCGGGGTATTCTCTGACATCAAGCGTGCGGGGGTCAAGGCAGAAAGCGTCGTCCTCCAGCCTGCCTATGAGCGGGGGCACTGTTTCCAGCAGGGCGGTCTTGAGGGCTGTGGGAGTGCACCGCAGGGGTTTGAGCCGCACCAGGGTGGTGGGCAAATCATACTGCGGAAAGGCCCCGCCGCCCACGCGCGATACGTCTTGGCGCAGGCTCACCTCGCACAGCTGCTCCTGCGCGTTGATGTTCTTGCGCAGCCGGTTGGCCAGGTTGCGGGCGGCTTTGGCGAGCTCTGCCGGGGGGCAGGTGATCATGCGCAGGGTGGGCACTCTTTTGCGGGCCTGCTCCGGGTCAAGGTACAGGCGCAGGGTTGCCTCCAGCGCGGAGAGGCAAAGCTTGTCGCAGCGCAGGGCGCGCGTGAGCGGGTTGTGTTTGAGCTGGTCGACCATGTCCTTGCGCCCTGTGATGATGCCCGCCTGCGGCCCGCCGAGCACCTTGTCGCCAGAAAATGTGGCAATGTCCGCACCTTGCGAAAGAACTTCGGGAACCGTCGGCTCGTTGGGCAGCCCGCAGGATGAAAAATCCATGAGGCTGCCGCTGCCAAGGTCTTCGATCAGGGGCAGGCCGTGCGCGTGCGCCAGCGCCGAAAGTTCGGACAACCCCACGGCGGCATGGAAGCCCACAATGCGGTAGTTTGAAGTATGCACCCGCATGAGGGCGCGGGTATTTTCATTAATGGCGGCGCTGTAATCGCGCAGATGGGTGCGGTTGGTCGCCCCTACCTCGCGCAGGGTCGCGCCGCTCTTTTCCATTACTTCGGGTATGCGGAAGCTGCCGCCGATTTCTACCAGCTCGCCGCGCGAGACAATGACCTCGCCGCCCTTGCAGAAGGTATCAAGCACAAGCAGCACGGCTGCGGCGTTGTTGTTGACTACAAGGGCAGCCTCGGCTCCGGTGATGCGGCAGATGAGCTCCTCGACCAGGGCATGGCGGCTGCCTCGACCGCCGGTGGTCAGATCAAGCTCCAGATTGCAGTAGCCGGTAGCGGCCCGCATGACGGCCTGCCGGGCTTCTTCTGCCAGCACAGAGCGCCCCATGTTGGTGTGCACCACAACCCCCGTGCCGTTGAGGGCCGATCTGAAGCGGGGCTGCAGCCTGCGTTGCACAAAAGCCCGCAGCGCGGGCAGTTGGATTTCCAGCCCCAGTTCTTCGGCATTTTGGCAGGATCCGGCGCGGATGGCCGCGCGCTTGCTGTCCCAAAAGGCGGCCACAAGGTCGCGCAAAAGCGCATGCGGCGTTTGCTGGTTGTCGCCCAGGGCGGCATCGACGCGGTGCAGGGCGGCAAGGCTTGCATCAACAGAGGGGATGGCGCGAAAGAGATTTTGCATGGGCGTCCTTTTTTAATGCCAAAAGTGCAGCGCAGCAGCTTGCGCGGATCCAGCAGACACGGCGGCCTGCACAACGGGCAGACCGCGCAGGCCTCAGGCTTGCCAGGCCTGTGGTTGCAGCAATCCCTGCGGATGCAGCGTAAAAAATTCCGACAGCAGATACAGCGAGCCTGTCATCAGTATGGGGCGTGCTTCGCTGGCCTCTGGCACAGCCCGCGCCAGCGTCAGCGCCTGTGCCAGCGCCTGCGGCCCCTGCGGCAGGGCCTGGGCCGTGGCGGGCGGCAGGCTGTTGCAGGCCTCGACAATGTCTTCTGCGGCGGCGGCCCGGTGGTTGTCGAGCGTGATCACAAACATGGGGGCTTCGCCAAGGTAGTGCTTGAGCATTTGGGCGGCGGGCAGCCAGTCTTTGTCCGCCAGACAGGAAAAGATGGCCCCGGCAGGTTTGAGTCCGTCGGCGCGCAATGCCTTGATAAGGGCTGCCATGCCGTGCGGATTGTGCGCCCCGTCAAGCAGCAGCGGGGGCAGGCCGTCGACGCCGGGCAGGCGTTGCAGGCGGCCCGGCATGAATGCCTGCGCAAGTCCATGCGTCTGCGCCTGGGCATCGTGGGCATTTTTGTGCAGCAGCGGGGCGAGTTGTTGCCAGGCAGCAAGCGCCAGACCGGCATTGGTGCGCTGGTGCGGGCCGTTAAGCCCAAGGCGCGAACCGGCGGCTATGGGGCTGGCCTTGATGAGTGGCGCTTTGTGGGCGCGGGCGGCTACATCCAGCGCATTGGCGGCGTCAGGAAACTGCGCGACACTGCATACAGGCGCTGGGCCGCGTATGGCAGCGGCCTTGTCGGCGGCAATGTCGGCAAGCGTGGGGCCGATGATATCCCTATGATCGAGGGCAATGGGGGCATAGCACAAAAGATCGGCGGCCACGGCGGTTGTTGCGTCATGCCTGCCGCCAAGGCCAGCTTCAAGCACGGCAAGCTCCACGCCTTCACGCGCAAAAACCAGCAGGGCGAGTACGGTAAGAAATTCAAAGTAGGTCAGGTCGGGGGCGACGGCCATAACCTGATTGGCCGATTCGACCCATGATTCCGCAGGCCACGGGGCGCATACGCCATGCTCTGGCCCGCCGATGCGGATGCGCTCGGTGGGGCTGACAAAGTGCGGCGAGGTGTACAGGCCGACGCGGCAGCCGTGCGCCATGGCAAGCGAAGCCAGAAATGCCGATGTGGATCCCTTGCCGTTTGTGCCCAGTACCTGCGCCACAACAAAGGGCGGGCGGGTAAGGCTCAGAGCTGCCAGCGCCCGGCGCATGCGGCCAAGCCCCATATCCATATGAAAAAGTCCCAGGCTGTCCAGATGGCGCTGAATATCCGCAGGAGTGGTGAACATGTTATTCATGCGGCCAGCTTAGCGCAAAGCGCCGCGTATGTCAGCGGCAGAGCTGCTGCCCGCTGCGGTATGCCGCACCGAGCGGACGCGCGTGCGCAATCAGATAAACGTGAGCGCTTGACGCCGTGGGGTGCTATCTCTATATTGTGCGCCACGCAAGGGCGCGTTGCGCCCGCCGTATGCGCCCGTAGCTCAGTTGGATAGAGCAGGAACCTTCTAAGTTCTTGGTCAGGGGTTCGATTCCTCTCGGGCGCGCCAATAAAATCAAGCTCTTATGGTTGATAAACCATAAGAGCTTTTTTTTTGCTCCACACCTGCCCCACACGCGATTTTCTGCTGAGAAAGAAGGTAACTCAGCCAATGTCAGGCAAAAGCCGTTCAAATGGCGTGGCGCAATGCGCGGCGTTTTCGTGGTGGGGTAACCCCGCGCGCACCGCAAGGGCGCAATCGTAGCCGCATAATCAAAAAAAAGGCCCCAGGGGGCCGTTCTGACAGATGACAAAGCCCGACGCGCGGGTTTTCGCCGCCATCTTCGGCAGAGCCGCCGGGCGGAAAGGCAGGGCAATCCGTCGCTGAGGCGCGGCAAAGCGCAGCCTGCTGCTGATTCCCGGTCGTGTTGACTTTGCCAACACTCTCAACGGCCCCGTAGGCGGTTCTTCTTCTTCGTCGTCTTTTTCTTCATTCCCTTTTCATTGGCGCATGCGTCAAACGTCAAGCAAACCAAAGGCGATGGCGCGCGCAACCGCATGGCTGCGGGTTGCGACCTCAAGTTCCCCCATTGCCTTCGCAATATGGTAGTCTACTGTTTTCGTCCCCACCCCAAGCTTCACGGCAATTTCCCTGCTCGACAGCCCCTGTGCAACCCACAGCAGGCATTCTCGTTCCCGCCCGGTCAGCGTGAGATCGCCAGCGCTGCGCTCCACCCCTTGAAGCTGTATCTGCATTCGGGTGTGTGCATGCAGCGCGGCAATCTGGGCAACATATCCCCATTCCGCCATGAGATGTTCAAACTCAACGGGCCGCATATCGTTTGACAACGACATGCCCGCAATGGGGTACCGGCCGGGGGCGCGCAGGGGAATGACAATGCCAACGGACATGCCGCACTCCGCGGCCTCGTTGACGATGCGGCGCTGAACCCGCGTCAGGTGGTGGCCTCGGTCCGGCCAAAGGGGCAAAGAATCGCGGCCAACCCGCAATGGCGCAAGGCTGCCCATGCAATGCTGCACAACCGGGTCGTTGCGATAATACTGCTCCGTTTGGTAGCGCTGCTGATAGGCGGCCGGAAAGTTGGACAAGGTTTCGACCTCAACGGATATGCCGGTGGTTCCGGCATAGCCGTACATCATGAGGTCAAATCCCAATGATTTCAGAAAAGAGGTGGTCGCGCGCCACGTTTCGTGGACAGATTCGGTAGCGCCAAGGCCCGTGAGAAAATCGTCAAGGCAGCCGTTCATGGCGGGGCCTATTTTTTTTGTAGGTGAATAATAAGTAAAACCGGTCTGGTACGTTTGCTGTTTAGTAATTCTACTAGTTGCCCCGCCAGCTGTCTATTTGTATTAGCTCTTATAGAACTAGAAAATTGTTTGAGACTCTAAGCTGTTGGCGGCTTATTTGAAAGTCGGAACACGCTTGCGGTGCACACAGCCAGCCTTGAGGTAATTTTCTGTGTCGGGTTTCGGCAAAAATATCGCAGGCAGACGCAATGCGCAGCGTACTGACGGGGACAGATAGGGCAGTTGTCGCAGCCCCCTTGAAGCCGCGTGGAAGAATAAAACAGTATAACCGCAAGGACCAGTGCCGTGTTTTTATTCCCTCACCTGTGCGGGTGTTGCCGTACGCTTTTACCCCTTGCGGGGTTCAACCGCTTGCGCCGTTTTTTGGGCGTTCTCAACATGGTGATCCTGTTCCTACTGCTGGAACTGGCAGCCGCGCCTTGCGCATTGGCAACAACGTACAATGTGTCTGGAACCAAATACGGCAGCATCAGTGCAGGTGACGAGTGGGTTGTGTCAAGCGGCAATACGCTAGTAACCGATACCGTGCAGATCAACGGCTCGCTGACGAACTCCGGCACGGTGAACAACCACGATTTGTCTAACTCCGGCACGCTGACGAACAGCAGCGGCGGCACGCTGACGAACACCGGCACGCTGAACAATGAGAGCGGCGGCACGCTGACGAACGAAAGCGGCGGCACACTGACAAACGAAAGCGGCGGCACACTGACGAACTCCGGCACGCTGAACAACAATTACTACTTGAAAAACGAAGGTACGCTGACGAACACCGGCACGCTGAACAGTTACTTCTCCTTGGAAAACGAAGGTACGCTGGCGAACATCGGCACGCTGAACAACAACAACGAGTTGAGGAACCTCGGCAATCTGATGAACTCCGGCATACTGACGAACAACGTCGGCGGCGAGTTGAAGAACGAAAACGGCGGCACGCTGACGAACTTCGGCACGCTGACGAACTCCGGCCGTATGCTGAACTACTCCAGCACGCTGACGAACTCCGGTACGCTGACGAACAAAGGCGATCTGGGGAACACCGGCACGCTGACGAACACCGGCACGCTGACGAACTCCGGTACGCTGACGAACGACGGCACGCTGACGAACTCCGGTACGCTGACAAACTCCGGAACGCTGATGAACTACTTCGGCACGCTGACGAACACCGGCACGCTGACAAACTCTGGTACGCTGATAAACGTAAGCGGTGCCATGCTGAACAACAACTACTACTTGGAGAACACCGGCACGCTGACGAACGACGGCACGCTGACGAACTACGACACTTTGACGAACAACAGCGGCGGTACACTGACGAACTCCGGCACGTTGAACAACTACAGCTCCCTGGGAAACACCGGCACACTGACGAACTCCGGCACGGTGAACAACTACAGCTCCCTGGGGAACACCGGCACGCTGACGAACTCTGGCACGTTAACGAACCGCAGCGGCAGTACGCTGACGAACGAAAACGGCGGCACATTGACTAACTCCGGCACGGTGCTGAATAACAGCGGTTGCTGGCTGACGAACTCCGGCACGGTGCTGAACAACAGCGGTGGCTTGTTGACGAACTACGGCACGGTGATGAACTCCGGCACGCTGAACAACTACGGCTACTTGGCAAACGTCGGCACGCTGACGAACTCCGGCACGCTGAACAACAACTTCTACTTGGGAAACGAAGGCACACTGACGAACACCGGCACTCTGAACAATAACTATTTGTTGACGAACATCGGCACACTGACGAACATCGGTACGCTGAACAACAACCGCGATTTGTGGAACTCCGGCACGCTGACGAACAAAGGCACGCTGAACAACAACAATTATTTGGAGATCCTTGGCACGCTGACGAACACCGGCAGTCTGCTGAACAACAGCGGCCGTGGGCTGGCGATCTACGCCGGTGGCACGCTGGCGAACTACGGCACACTGACGAACTCCGGCACGCTGACGAACAACAGCGGCGGTGTTCTGACGAACATCGGCACGCTGACGAACACCGGCACGCTGACGAACGAAAGCGGTGGCACGCTGACGAACTCCGGCACACTAACGAACTCCGGCACGCTGACGAACAACAGTGGCGGTGTTTTGACGAACATCGGCACGCTGACGAACATCGGCACGCTGACGAACATCGGCACGCTGACAAGTTCCGGCATGCTGAACAATTACGGCTCCATCGACAATTCTGGCGGCACATTGACCGTGGCCAGCGGCGGCGCATACAAGGGCTATTCCGGCTCCAGTTTACGCAGCGGCACGTTCAAGGTTCTCTCTGGCGGATCGCTCGGCATGGCTGTTGGCTCCAGCCTGAACGTGAGCAGCCTCTATTTTTCCTCTGGGGGTACCTACGCCGGTATGGGGTCAAAATCGGGCACGGTAACGCTGTACGGAGCGGTCAACCTGCTCGACAGTTCGGACACGGCGTACACGGGCACGCTGAACAAGACCAGCAACGGGCTTTTATCCTCAACTGTTTTTTCCGCCACGTCCGGGGCCAGTTTTGCCACGCTCACCTATACGGCCAAAGATCTGGGTAACGTGGTGAGCGGCAATGCCAGCGCGCTGGACGGCGTGCGCGCAAGCGCCGTATCTGGCTCATCCGTGGCAAGCTACTTCAACAGGCTGTACACCAGCAACGATTCCAGGCAGGTGCAGAGCGCCGTGCAGCAAACCGCGGGCGAGGGCGTGGTGAACGGCGGGCGGCTTGTTCTGGCTCAGGCGCAGGCCTTTCACGGGGCCATAGGCCAGCAGCAAAGCAGCTTTGGCTCCGGGCAGCATTCCCTGGCCCTGGGCGCGGCGCCGGGCTTTTGGTCCACGGCCGGGCAGCAGGGGGGCGACGTGTTTGCAACCATGAGCGGCGATTCCGGCCTGTTGCAGACCCTGGCGCAAATTGGGGCCATGAACAGCCCAAATCAGGGCCCGCAGCGCTCGGACGCCGTGGAATTTCGTGGGCAGGCGCACTGGCTGCATCAGGGCGCGCACGACGGCCTGAGCGGTTACGATGCCGAAATGGGCCTGGCGGCGCTGGGCTACGACACGCCGGTTTCCGAAAACGTGCGCATCGGTTTTGCCGGGGGCTTCAGCGGCGGGCAGTCGCGCGGGGCGGGCGTTACCAGCAACGTAAAGTCGTGGTTTTTTTGCCCTTATTACACCTTGAAGCTCGGCCAGATCACGCTTGATGGCGATGTGACCTATACCTACAGCCAGGGCAGCATGAACGGCAGTTACAGCTTCCCCGTGGCGGATTCCACCTCCGGCAATTTCAACGCCGACACGTTATCCGGCAACCTAAAGGCCTCGCACGCTTTTGAATTCGACGAGGGCGTGCTTCGGCTTATTCCTTCCGTGGGCATCGAGGCCATGACCACCCGGCGTTATGCCTTTACGGAATCGGGCAGTTTTATCACCCGGCGCTATGCAGCAGCCATCATGAACAGCGTGGGCATTCCCGTGGGCGCGGCCCTGCAACGGGACTTTGAAATCGGCAAAACCACGGTGACGCCGGAATTTTCGGCGTTCTACGTGCGCAAGCTGGCCGACACTGCCCCCACCGCAAGCGTTACCCTGCTGGACAGCACAACATCTTCCACCACCAAGGGGGTGGACGCCGGGCGCGACCTGCTGCGCGTTGGCTTTGGCCTCCGCGCTGACCTTGGCGGCGGCCTTTCGGCCAGCGCCCGCTACACCGGCGAATTCGGCGACCGCTACACCGACAACGGCGCGGAGCTGATGCTCAAGTACGAGTTCTAGGGGGCGGTGCGATAAGTTTGAATGATCTTTGCCGGTGTTGCGGCGCTGGGGGGCTTGCCTTCGGGCGTCGTTGCCCCAGCACCTTTGCACGCAAAAAAGGGCGAACTGCCGCGAAGCACTTCGCTTTTTTTGTTGACGCCGCATAGACCTTGGCTTTTCGTCAATCATGAAGGGTGAAGCAGGCCGTACCTGTCTGGGAGATGAATAATAAAAGCAGATAGTTGTTGTGGCAGGCCAGGATTGCATGCGCAATTTTAAAAAATGCCCTGCAAATGAAGATTTAATTTTGTCGGCTGTCTCCCAAGTTCTTGGTCAGGGGTTCGATTCCTCTCGGGCGCGCCAATAAATAAATCAGGATGTTACATGGTGTTCCATGCGGCATCCTTTTTTTGTTCATCATGCAAACTGCAGGGTAATAACGGCAATAACAATGTACCTTGCGGTCTTTGCCAGGGCGACAATAAGGATAAACGACGAAAACGGTTCGCGCAGTATGCCCGCAACCAGCGTGATGGGGTCGCCAACAATCGGCATCCAGCTCAGGAGCAAAGACCAGCGGCCATATTTGCGGTACCACGCCTCGGCCTTGGAAAGTTTGCTGATGTTGATGGGAAACCATGGGCGATCATTGTAGCGGATAAAAAAGCGCCCCAGCAGCCAGTTTGTTGCAGAGCCAAGCGTGTTGCCCAGGCTGGCCGCGCCAATGATGGCCCACACCGGCGCATATTGCTTGACCAGCGCGCCCGCCAAAAAAAGCTCTGACTGCGCCGGAAAGACAGACGCGGCGACAAAAGCAGAGATAAAAAGCCCCCACAGCACGCTCAGGCTCATTTCCACGTGCTGCCATGCATTGCATTTATTTTGGATTCTGCGGTTTTCATAGCATCGTTCTATACAAAAATGTCGCCTACAGTACAACACGGCAGGCGCAGCGCGGGTAAAATATCACCGCTGCTTTGCCCGCCAGGGGGGGCTCAGGCTGGTGCTCATGATGTTTGATATGACTGCCTGCCTAAATTGTGTTGCTATTTATATGGCGAAATACGGGAAAATTGGACGTCTATTTCAATCAGCTGGAGCTCACCTCGCGCATGCTCACCAATCCTGTGGGTGCTGGGCCGGACGACCTCTATGAGTACAAGCGCAACCTGCTGAAACAGCTGCTAAAGTAGACTGGCCTTGTGGAGGCGTACTACGCTTTTGATTCGGGCGAGACGCACAACGATAAGGGCATCATACCGAATTTTAATGCAAAAACACTTACCGCGAGTGGTTTACCCGCGCATGTTTGGCGGCGAAAAGCGCGCTGTCGCCGCGCCGTATACCTCCCCCATCGGCGCCACCAAGGCGGTGGGTGCAACCATCACTGGCATGCAGATGGCCGCCAGACAGAGCATTACCTCCATGGATCGGGCCAGCTCGGTTGTGGAAGAAACCACCACACTTTCACACAAATCGGGCGCTGTGCTCGACGCCATCTTGCGCCTTGCAAGGAAAACGCCGAACAGGCGCAGTCATAGCCACAGCGGCGGAAGAGCAGTCGTCCGCGTCTGAAGAAATCAGTCGAAGCCTGGACGAAGTAGCGCATCTGACCAGCTACACCACGCGCGGGCAGGCCGAATCGGCTGCGGCCATTCAGCAGCTGGCCGAGATGTCGGGCGATTTGCGCAACGCTGTGGAAAACTTGAAAAGATCCTAACGGGCTGAACCTGCATACCTGGGGCCGGGGCGAGATGCCTCGGCCCTATTTTTTTGCCGTATTTCAGGCTGCACCCGTCAAGGGGCAGGGGATGTTGCCAGATTGGCTGACGACAAGCCCCCGCTGCAATTCTGGCATGGGCGTTGCTCGGGCCTAGGCGTTGTGCAACTGCTGATCTGTATGTTTTTGCAGCAACTCTCTGGCGCGTAATATTTTTTTGCTGTTTATGGTTGTTAACGGCGAATAGTTAATGACAATACGTATTGTATAATTTTTTAATAAAAACTATTATATTTTAAACAATTCCATAGTATAATGTTCAGGTATTTTTTTGTTTGTTAGTGTTTTTTAAAAAAGTAATCGATTAGTAAAGTTCATGGGCAATTTGGGCCTTATCGGAGATGCATTTCTTGCATAAAATTATATTATTCTGAAATTAAAGCGATTTAAAAAGAATTTACATTAAAAAAAAATTAAAAATAGCATAATGTAGATATTATCCATAGCCGATATACTATATTGATAGTTGTGTTAACGGCCGTTCCCCCATCGAATGAACTTCAACGCCAGCACAGAGTAAAACTTATGAAGCTCGTAACAAAAATTTCTTTTGGAATGGGGACGCTAGGATTGTTGATGGCCGTACTGGCCGGGTATCTGCTTTGGCAAATGGCGGAACTCAACAGTATAACATCCGTATTGGCGCACAGAAACGTGCCAGTCTCTGAGCTGGCCGGTGAAATCAGCGCCGATGTCGCGGAGTACAGAATTTTGGAGTTTCGCTATCTTTCGGAAAAAGACCCGCAAAAGATGGCGTCGCTGGCTTCTGCGGCAGAGGATTTCAGACGAAAATTTGACCGGGAAATAAAAGAACTCGGCGATCTTTGTATTTCGGGCAACGCCAGAAAATGCGTTGTGGAAATTGAGAGGGAATTGAAAAAATATCTCGATACCCTCCCGCGAAGTTTACCGCCTGCGACAGGAGGGAAAACATGAGGAATCTTTTGGGCTGCTCACGGGCAAGGGGCAAGCCGACTACGGTACGCTTGCCGCCGCCATTGACGTGTTGGTGAAAACCTCGCACGACAACGCCAATGCTCGCGGCCTGCGGGGCGACAACCTGTATGCCACAAGCAACGCCCTTGGCGTCAGCCTGACAATTTTTGCCCTGCTGGTGGCTGCGGGGGTGGCCGTACTGATTGCGCGCGAAACAAAGCGGCAGCTGGGCAAAGACCCCGGCGACCTGCTGCTGACGGCGCAGCGCGTGGTTGACGGCGATTTTAATATTGACGACGGACATGCCAAAATCGGCGTGTACGGCGCTATAGCAAGCATGGTGGAAGCGCTGAAAGAGCACATAGACGATGCACGGCGCGAATCGGAAAACGCCCGCGAGCAGACGCGTCAGGCCCACGCGGCAATGGACAGCGCCAACATTGCCAAGGATGAGGCCCACAAAAAAGCCGACGCCATGCTCAACGCCGCCGAACGGCTGGAAAGAGTGGTGCAGGTCGTAAGCTCGGCATCAACCCAGTTGTCCGCCCAGATAGAGCAGTCCGACAAGGGAGCCTCGCAGGCGGCGCAGCGGCTTGCCGAGGCGGCCACCGCCATGAACCAGATGAACGCGACCGTGCAGGAAGTGGCCCGTAATGCCGGGCAGGCCTCTGTGGCCTCGTCCGAAACAAAGGAGAAAGCCGAGAGCGGCTCCGCCATTGTGCAAAAATCGCTGCTCAGCATTGGTCGGGTGCAGACGGTTTCGCAAGAGCTCAAGCAGGACATGCTGCAGCTCAACACCCATGCCCAGGCTATCAGCCAGATAATGGGCGTAATTTCAGATATCGCCGACCAGACCAATCTGCTAGCCCTTAATGCCGCCATTGAAGCCGCCCGAGCCGGAGATGCCGGGCGGGGCTTTGCCGTTGTGGCTGACGAGGTGCGCAAACTGGCGGAAAAAACCATGGCCTCCACCCACGACGTGGGCAACGCCATTGGCGCCATACAGGCAAGCACCTCAAAGAGCATGGACTCCATGGACAACGCGCTTGAGCAGGTCAATCAGGCCACAGGCTACGCCAGCCAGTCGGGCCAGGCGTTGAACGAGATTCTTGAAACTGTGCTGGGCATGGCGGATCAGGTCAACGCCATCGCCACTGCCAGCGAAGAGCAGTCTGCCGCCAGCGACGAAATTAACCAGACGATCGTGCACGTAAACGATATGGTCAAGCAGACCGCCGACGCCATGGGCGAGGCCACGCACGCAGTAGTGGAACTGGCCCGTCAGGCGCAGGACCTGGGTATGCTGATCAAGGAGATGAAACAGGAATAACCACCTCAAGACCGTACTTGCCCAGGAGCGGACCAAAACGGGCTGCGCGTGTAACAGCGCCAGCCCGTTTTGCTGCCGATGGGCACCACCAGGCTGTAAACGCAGCAGGGGGTCAAAGCGGCCATGCATGAGCGCCCATCAATCCATTTTCAATATGTTGCATAGGCAATTGTAAAGTTTGCTGATGTTTGATACTGCAAAATTTCAATTGTTCTATGATCGTCTGTAATTCCTGGGGTGTCCTCATGGTCAGGTTTTCTTTATGGGGGGGGCGCACTGTACGCCGCCGTCTTTATGCCGGAGGCTGCACTGGCGTCCGCCGGGCAGCAGCATATCCCCGGTGCGGAGCTTTCTGTTCTCTGGGCCGTTCCGTTTGCGTGCATGCTGCTTTCCATTGCTGTCATGCCGCTTGTACTGCCCCACCTTTGGGAAAAACACTTTGGCAAGATTGCCGCGTTCTGGGGGCTGGCCTTTTTGGCGCCCTGTCTGGCTGTTTACGGTTATTCCGTGGCGCTGTACGAATTCTTGCACATTATCCTGCTGGATTATATGCCGTTTTTAGTGCTGCTGGTCGCGCTGTTTACCGTGGCTGGCGGCGTCAGACTGACAGGCTCGCTGGTGGGCACGCCTCTGGTCAATACCGGGCTACTGGCCGTGGGTACGCTGCTGGCAAGCTGCATGGGCACAACCGGCGCGGCCATGCTGCTTATCCGCCCATTGCTGCGGGCCAATGCCCACCGCAGGTACAGGGCGCATTCTGTCATATTTTTTATTTTTCTGGTGGCCAACATTGGCGGCTCGCTAACGCCGCTGGGCGACCCGCCCCTGTTTTTGGGCTTTTTGAAAGGGGTGGATTTTTTTTGGACCACAACCAACCTGCTGGCTAAAACCAGCCTGCTGGCCGCCACGCTGCTTGCAATCTTTTTTGTGCTTGACTCCGCCCTGTTTAAAAAGGAGGGCAGCCCAAGACCTACGGCGCAGCCTGTGGAAACTGCTGAAAAGCTGGGGCTTGAAGGCTGGGTTAACCTGCTGTTCCTTTTGGGAATTGTGATTGCCGTACTGCTTTCGGGCCTTTACCCTCTGGGCGAGCTGGTCACCATATCCGGCGTGGCGGTAGAGGGGCAAAACCTGCTGCGTGATGTGGCCCTGCTGTGCATTACCGGGCTTTCGCTCCGTTTTACCAGCAGGCGTTGCCGCGAGCTCAATGGTTTTTCCTGGGCGCCCATGGAAGAAGTGGCCAAGCTGTTTTTGGGCATATTTTTAAGCATGATACCTGCCATAGCCATTTTGCGGGCAGGTACGGAAGGGGCGCTGGCACCGCTTATATGCCTGGTGTCGCACGATGGGCAGCCGGTAAATTCCATGTATTTCTGGCTTGCGGGCATTCTCTCGAGCTTTTTGGATAATGCGCCTACGTATCTTGTATTTTTCAACACGGCAGGGGGCGACGCGCAACGCCTCATGCACGAGATGCCCGCCACTCTGGCGGCCATCTCGGCGGGTGCCGTGTTCATGGGGGCCAACAGCTACATCGGCAATGCGCCCAATTTTATGGTGCGCTCAATTGCAGAGAGCGAAGGCGTGCGCATGCCAAGCTTTTTTGGCTATATGGTATGGTCTGTGGGCATACTGGTGCCTCTGTTTGCGTTGCTGACCTGGCTGTTTTTTGTGTAGGGCTGGCGCTTCAGTGGGGTTGTCAGCATGTCCGCAAACGGCAACAGCCGGGCCGCCCATGGGCGGCCCGGCTGTTGCCGTTTATCAGTGGTGCGCAGCTTCTAGGCTTCGCGTTCTTTTTTAAAGATGATCAGCGGGCAGTTTTTGCACACCGCCGCGCCGGGGAAGGGCTCGCCCAGGCGCGTAATGGACGCGCCGCCCTTTTGGGTAACCCGGTCTTCAAGACGTTGCACCAGGGCCTCGATGTGCTCTCCGGGGATGGAAACATTGATCTCACCGCGTTCGGTCTTGCCCGAATTGTAGCTGCCGCTACAGGCAAGGTACAGGTTCGCCTGCTTTGTATTGAGGGTAAAGACGTTGCCTGAACAGACGGCGGAGTTGACGCTCATGGACGGATGGAAATTGTCTATGCGCTGGCTCGCCATCCAGTCTCCGATAATGTGGTAGGCCTGCATGTTGTCGCACACAAAGTGCACTACATCGGGCTGGGTGCTGGCGGCGGCAAGCGGGCTGACGGCCACGGCAAGCAGGTCAGCGGGAACATGCGGTTTCGCTTCAAGAACCTTGCGGGCGTGGTCGGCGTCGGCGCAGTATTTGAGGTGGCTTTTAACTTCCGCTTCGTCCATTTCCTTCCAGCCAAAAACAAAACTGGCGTTGGTGCAGCCAAGGTTCTGGCGCTCTACAAGGACTGTAATGCCTTCCATACGCGCGCCGACCTCACTCTGGCAAAATGTGAGCGGCTTAATGGGGGAATAGTGAGGCTGGTTTTTTTTGAAGGAATCAAGTTCCTGCTGGTCAAAAAAGTATTTGATTGCAACGGGGGCATGGATGAGGCGCATCTCACGCATCAGCGTTTCGTGGAGTTTTTCAAATTTGTTCATATGATCCTCTGGTCTAAATGCTGTTTCACAAGAGAATTCTAGTCGGCACTTTTTCGTATTTCTTTAGATCGATAATGTCAATATAATCACCCGAATTTCACAAGGGGTATAAATGCCACCAGGATTGTCCAGTTCATTTTCATAATCATGCAAAGTCAGCGTGTTGCAGTGTTGATTTGCCGACTCAGCGCAAGATTTTTGTCTCTGCGCATATGAAAATTATTCTTTCCGCACATGGCGTGAGACCTTTTTTTGCAGCTGGCGCGGCTTTTTGTGTATGCCGCTGCGTCAGGGCATCACGTGGCAGGGCAACGCTGTGCAAAAAATGGAGAGTGGCAATGGGTGGGGCGGCAGCGGGCTGGCGGATGCGGATAAAAGCAACGCGGCCCGGTGCCTTGCGCAGCCGGGCCATCGTTCGGGGGATTATTGGCACGCCCCTCCCGCAAGAGGGGCATCGTCATGATCAGGCTACGGCTTCCACGCTCTGGGTGGAGGCGGTGGTCTGGCTTATGGTCTGGTAGGTGCTGTTGGCCAGCGCGGAAAGAAAACTGCGGGCCATGTCGGTACGGCTTGTGGATCCCTGGCCGGAGCCCATGGCTTCGCGCTGCTTTTCGAGGGCGGCGGCCAACTCGTCGCTTGAAACGGAACCGTCCTGGTTGGTGTCCATGGAGTCGAACGCCGACTGTTTAAGGCCGGTCTCACTGATGCTCAGGCCTTCGTTGCCGTCGCTGTCCAGATCGGAGAACAGCTTGGAAGCCACGCCAGCCGAACCGTTCTGGCTGGACGAAGTCGCCTGTCCCTGCGGCGGAGGCGGGGGCATCTGCCCGTTCATGATGGACGAAAGGAGGGTTTTGGCGTCAGGTTCGCCGGAGGAGCTTTGCGAGCTGGAATCGCCCTGCGACGCCTGAGCCGTGCTCTGCATGTTTTCACGCTGCTTCTTGAGCGCAGCGGCGAGCTCGTCGCTTGAAACGGAGCCGTCCTGATCGGTGTCCATGGCGTCGAACACCGACTGGCTGAGGCCCGTTTCATCCATGCTCAGACCTCCGTTGCCGTCACTGTCGAGCGCGGAAAAGAGTTTGGACGCCAGACCCGCATGTTTGCGACCAGACTGGGATCCCTGCGCGCCGCCGGGCATCTGCCCGTTCATGATGGACGAAAGCAGCCCCTGAGCGGCGGACAGCGTGGAGGATGAGTCTGTGGACGATGCATCCGTGGATGCCGTACCTGTCGTCTGGCCCTGACCCAGCTGCATGTTGGTCAGCATGGCGTTGCGCTGGGTCTCGATGGCCTTTTGCAGCTCGGTCTGCGAAACTGATCCGTCGCCGTCTGTATCAATACTGTTGTAAAGATTGCTGCTCAGGCCAGTTTCCGCGAGGCCCAGCGCGCCGTCCCCGTCAGAATCCAGATCCCCAAAAAGTTTGCCTGCCAGATCGTCCTGAGCTTGCGTGCCGCTGGAACTCTTCATCTGCGCAAGCATCTTCTCCCAATATGATGAAGAAGATGATGATAACGCACTGACGCTCATAAATGTCTCCCAGTCCGTGAGGACATTGTCGGCAACGCCTGCAATCCCCTGTGGGCGTAGCCGAATACGGTAAGCGCACCTCCATGTGTCGCGTATCAGCCGGGGAAAAGAATTCCCATGCCGGTTAATGCAAGAAATATTCCTCAAGGTATGGGGAAATTTCTGCCCTGTGCGGTGCAGGGCAAGGCGATGGGGAACAACCTGGACAGGAGCAACAAAAAACGCCGCATTCATGACGCGGCGTTTTGCAAAAAACAGCAGGGCTTGCGGCTAACGGGCCGCTGTTGGCGTGGCGTGTCCTTCCGGCTTTGCAGCGGCGGCTGTGGCGTTGTCCGACTCTGCCTCGGCGCGCAGACGCAAGGGGGGCACTTCCTGCTGCGCCAGCGGGGCATTGCGCAGGGCATCGCCAACGCGTTTGGAAAAACTGTTAAGGCTGAAGCGGGCTTCGCCTACAACTGGCGGCGCGGTAACCTGGGCTGAGGCAGCCCTGTGCGTTCTGGCCGGGTCGGTGAGCTGGGGGGCGACAAGCCCGCCAGCGGGCTGTTTTTGCTCTTCAAACGGCGCGTGCAGGGCCTCCGGCGTCTGGGCAAAAAAACGTACGCGCACTTCCTTGTGGTCGCCCTGTTCCCACAGTTCAAACAGCAGGGTGGAGCCTGGCGGGGTCGCGTCGTCGGGGTAGCCGGGCGCTTGCCAGTGCACGCCCAGCAGGGCTCCCACATTGGCAAGGTTTGTGTCGTGCCCCACAAAAACCACCAACGATGCGGCATTGCAGCGCTGGTCTCTGTGCGAGCCGTCAAGGGCCGCCATCATTTCCGAAAGCAGCGATGCGCCCTTGAGGCGGGCCACCACCGAAGCTCGGTTTACGGTGTTGAACACGTTTGTGTGTATGGGCAGCACCTCGCGTACCACGCGTGCGTCCACCTGTCCCCAGCCTGCGGAGGCGTCGGGCCACTGGGCGTATTCCAGCAAAAACACCTCGGCCAGGCCCGATGCCGTGGCAAGCGCGCCGGAGAGCCCCGCGCCGCTGCCGTCGGCCTCGACGCTCACGGAGTTGGGCAGGTCGGAAAGCCCACAGGACGGAGGCAGATTGTACCGGGAGCACATTTCCGGGGCCAGCGGGGCGCTCAGATGCTGCAGATGCGTCAGGGCTGCGGCGTTGTCTTCGTGCAGCCGGTCAAGGTCGCCCCCCGCGTTGTCCATGATGCTGGCGGCAACCGAGGCTGGGTCAAAGTGCTGCACGCCCGCCTGCACAGGGTGAAAAAGAGGGTCGGGCGTCTGGCCCGAAACCGCATAGCTCAGGCTTCCGTCAGGGCAAAGGCCATCCACCAGAGCCTTGGCCGTCGCCTTGGTCCGCTGATCCACATCGGCGCGCACAAATACCTTGCCTGGCGGCGGACAGGCCGCATCGGGCAAAAGACCCAGATTGAGCATACTGCCGCGCATGTCTTCCCACATGGCGGTAACCAGCCGCGCCCCGCGCGGCGTAAGAAAGCCCCTCGGCACCGGCCACTGGGGCCAGTTGCGGGTGCTCCACTGCGAAAGCGTGTCGGCAGATTGGGTCGGTGCGCGTACTCCGTGGCGGGTAAGGGCCACGATCTTGATCAGGCGGGGCTGCTCGGCCCCCTGTTGCGCCGCATGGCCCTGAGCGGGCAACTGGCACAACAGAGCGCAGGCAAGGCAGACAATAATGAATCGTTGTGCAGTGCGCATGCGTTCTCCTTAATGGAGCTACCATAGCCGCAAAGGCCCATGCGGGCAACGCCGTTTTGCTGGCAATGGAGGGTAAATGTGCTTGCGAGGGGCATTTTTTGCCCCCATTGAGGGCGTAGCATCTTGCGCAGCGCAAGGGTTGTTATTATGATTATTCTTTGCTTCAGAGTCTGGCGCTCTGCGGCAGGCCTGACTATTTCCGCTTCTGATCCCCCTGGCGGGATGCTGAAGCATAATCCAGATGCCGAGGCTAATGATGCCCATTGCAATTCCGCGCGTAGGCGTTGAAGAAAAGCCGCTTGTTCAGAATGTGCGGGTTGACAACCTGTCATCCCTGATCATACGTCCCGCCACGGTGCGCGACGTACACGGCATGTCGGCGCTCATAAACCACTACGCGTCTTCAAACGTGATGCTGGCGCGGGGGCCGCAGTATCTCTATCAGCATATTCAGGACTACATGGTCGCCACGGCCCCTTCGTCCGACGGCAGTCAGGATGTGGTGGTGGCCTGCGGCGCGGTGCATGTGCTGTGGGAAGATCTTGCGGAGATCCGTTCTGTGGCTGTTCACCCCGCGTGTCAGGCGCAGGGCTTTGGCAAAAAGCTGGTGGCCGCGTTGGTGGACAGATGCCGCAACCTCGGTCTGCCGAGAGTTTTTGCCTTTACGCTGGCCGCGCCGTTTTTTGCCCGTTGCGGGTTCAGCGAGTTCAACCGGGACGACATGCCCGCCATAGTGTGGGTTGAATGCAGTAAGTGCCCCAAGTTTTACTGCTGCGACGAAATTGGAATGATACTTGGTTTATAGTTTACATCCTGCGGCCATCCGCAGGGGTGCACACTGTCTGCAAAGGGTGGGAATGCGTCATGAGCAACAGATTGTATCAACGGGATTTTTTGAAAGAAACCGACTTCACGCCTGAAGAACTCACCTATCTGCTGGATCTGGCCGCCCAGCTCAAGCAGGCCAAAAAAACACGTCGCGAGCCAAAGTTTTTGACCGATAAAAATATTGTTATCCTTTTTGAAAAGGATTCCACGCGGACCCGTTGCTCTTTTGAAGTCGCGGCTTATGACCAGGGCGCACGCGTCACCTATCTTGGCCCCTCGGGCTCGCAGATGGGCAAAAAGGAATCGCTGCCCGACACGGCCCGCGTTCTTGCCCGTTTTTATGACGGCATTGAATATCGCGGCTTTGAACAGACAAGGGTAGAGGCGCTGGCAAAACACGCCGATGTGCCGGTATGGAACGGGCTTACCAACGAGTGGCACCCCACGCAGTTTCTGGCCGACATGCTGACCATGCGCGAGTGCTGCCATAAGCCTTTAAACAGACAAACACTGGCATATCTTGGTGATGCGCGTTATAATATGGGCAACTCCCTGATGGTCGGGTCGGCCTTGCTGGGTATCGACTTCCGTTCTGTAGCGCCCAAGGCTCTGTGGACGTCGGACGAAATTTTTGCAATGGCGACCCGCATTGCCAAAAGCACGGGGGCGCGCATTACGCGTACTGAAAACGTGCAGGAAGGCGTTAACGGCTGCGATTTTCTCTCTACCGATGTTTGGGTGTCCATGGGCGAGCCTGATGCTGTATGGAAAGAGCGCATAGAGTTGTTGACGCCGTACCGTGTGGACGCGGCAACCATGGAAATGACGGGCAATGCCGAATGCAAGTTTTTGCATTGTCTGCCCAGCTTCCATAACCGCGATACCGCAGTGGGCGAAGACATCTATCAGCGCTTCGGCATTGAATGCATGGAAGTGAGCGATGAAGTCTTTGAATCGCCCAGCAATATGGCTTTTGAAGAGGCGGAAAACCGCCTGCACACCATCAAGGCTGTCATGGTCGCCACCATGGCCGAAGCCCCCCTGGTGTTCGACGCCTGAACCGTATCGCGTCCGGCGTGATGCGGGGGTAGTTGTCCCCCGTTTGCGCCGTAGAAGGCAATTTGTTGCAAGCGTCCCAGCCGCGCAACGCGCATTTTTTGCGCATGTGCGAGGCAGGGACGCTTGCTTTTTTTGCGCCCTGCGCCTTGATCTTTCGTCATTTGACCGCCTTTTTACCGTCTCTGAGCTTTTTGGGGCGGTTTTTTGGGGTGAAGGGCAGCCAGCGACGTACGCGGTTAACGCCCGCAACGGGGCAGGGTTGCGCCGCCATGGCAGATTTTGCACGACCCGATATTTTTGGACGTAAATCACGGGGATAAATTTATAGTAATTAGGTATGTATTATTCATCAAACAAACAGTGTAGCAATTTTTTTCAAATATGTTGACGCAAGAATGCGCATAGCTTAACTCTAAAAGAAAGAAAATGGACAATGTATGTAAGGAGGGCTGTGTTTTTTTTATGTTGTGAGGAAGTTATCTAGAGTGAAGTTTTTCACAACTCGCAATGTAGTGGGGCAATGAAGATGAGTACACTTGTTTTTTGCTGTGTAGCACTGCCGTTTATTATGGGGCTTGTGCTCTATTTCACGCAAAGCAGCAGCACGCGCAAACTGATAGTGCCCGCGGCGATTACGATCATGGCCGTGGCAGCCGTGACCCTGGGCGCAAACGGCGCTTTCAGACTTGAGGTCGGTTCTATCCTTGGTCTTTCGGCCGATACGGTGTTCAGCGTGCTGGATCTGCTGCTGCTGGTCTACATTCTGGGCATAGGCTGGAAACTGGGCAGCCGCCTGATTATGGGTATGACCCTGCTGCAGCTGGTAGGCTTGCTTTACCTTAAATTTGTTCTTCCCGGGCATGAAGTGCCCATCACCGCTTTTGTGGCGGACGGTCTTTCGCTTATCATGGTCATCATCATCACTGTGGTGGGCGGTCTTATTACAATTTACGGTTTGGGTTATATGGACCTGCACGAGGAGCACCTGCACCTGCGTGTGTCGCGTCAGCCCCGTTTTTTTGCCATCATTTTCTGCTTCCTGGGAGCCATGAACGGCCTGGTGCTCTGCAACAACCTTTCTTGGATGTTTCTCTTCTGGGAAATTACAACATTGTGCTCATTCATGCTCATAGGGCATGACCAGACAGACGAGTCAAAAGCCAACGCGCAACGCGCATTGTGGATGAACGTGCTGGGCGGTCTGGCCTTTGTGTCGGCCATGCTCTTTATCCAGAAGAGTCTCGGCACGCTTTCGACCGAACTTGTGCTGCAAAAAATGACCTCGCTTGACGTAAAGAACACGGCCATTCTGCTGCCCTTTGCGTTTTTCTGTCTGGCGGCATTTACCAAGTCGGCGCAGGTACCCTTCGAGAGTTGGCTGTGCGGCGCCATGGTCGCGCCTACGCCGGTCTCCGCACTGCTGCACTCGGCTACCATGGTGAAAGCGGGAACCTACCTCCTGTTGCGCATGGCCCCCGCGTTCGCGGGAACCACCATGTCGACCATCGTGGCCCTGTTTGGCGCATTTACCTTTGTGGCCACCTGTATTCTTGCGGTCAGCCAGAGTAACGCCAAAAAAGTGCTGGCGTATTCAACCATTGCAAACCTCGGCCTCATCATCGCATGCGTGGGCATTAACACGGCGGCCTCAATGATGGCGGCGACAACCATCATCATTTACCACTCCGTGTCCAAGGGCCTGCTGTTCATGTGCGTGGGCGCCATTGAACAGCGCATCGGCTCGCGCGATATTGAAGACATGCGCGGTCTGTACGGCAAGATGCCCCGCACGGCCATCATTACCGTGATCGGCATTTTTACCATGATGCTGCCGCCCTTTGGCATGCTGATCGGCAAGTGGATGGCCATCGAGGCTATTGCCCGCGCCACCCAGGCCATGACGCCCATCGTCTTTTTTGTGGCTTTGGGGTCTGCCTTTACGGTGCTGTTCTGGGCCCGCTGGGCCGGCGTGCTGGTTTCTTCTTCCAAGATGCACGAACACCCCACCTACGGGCATCCCAAGCCTTCGGTCATGTTTGCCCTGCGCTCGCTGTGCGGGCTTGCGGTGGTGTTTTCGTTCATCTCGCCCCTGGTGCTGAAGACCTTTGTTGAACCCTCGGTATCAGGCGTGTATGCTCGCTTTAACATGCAGGCCGAAGGGTTTATCCCTGGTGCTACCCTTACCGGGGCAGAAGGCTACGTGTGGATATACTTCCTGTTCCTTCTGCTTGGTCTGGGCGTATGGTATGCGTGGCGCGAGGCGCGGCGGGTTCCCGAATCCTCCCATGCGCAGCCCTATTTTTCGGGGCTGACGGAGGTCAAGGACGGAGTGGTCGGCTTCAGGGGCCCCATGAATGTCTTTGAACCTGTGCGCGTGTCCAACTTCTATCTCAGCCAGTACTTTGGCGAGAGCAAGATTACGCGGGCCATCGATATCATTTCCACCGCATTCCTGGTCGTACTGGTAGGAGGTCTGCTGTAATGCTCACCATCTTCAGCGCAATCGGCGGGTTGATTCTGTCGCCCCTGGTGGGCGGGCTGCTTACCGGGTTTGATCGCCGCATCACGGCGAGGCTTCAGTCGCGTATCGGGCCGCCCCTGCTCCAGCCTTTTTACGACATCCTTAAACTGCTGGGCAAACAGCCTCTGGTAACCAATGCCTGGCTGGTGTTCAGCGCTTATGTAACGCTTATTTCATCGGCGCTCTCCCTGCTGCTCTTCTTTATGGGCGGGGACCTGCTGCTGCTGTTCTTTGTGCTCACCGTGGGCGCTGTGTTTCAGGTCGTGGGCGCGGTGTGCGTGCCCTCGCCCTACAGCAACGTGGGCGCGCAGCGCGAGCTGCTGCTCATGCTGGCCTACGAGCCCATTCTGATTCTGGTGTTTGTGGGCTTTGCCATGTGCACGGGCTCGTTTTCCATTGCCGCAGTGTTTCAGCTTGATCAGCCCCTGCTGCTCAAAATGCCGCTGCTCTTCCTGGCCCTGGGCTACGCACTGACCATCAAGCTGCGCAAGTCGCCCTTTGATATCGCTGCCAGCCACCACGGTCACCAGGAACTGGTGCGCGGCGTGCAGACCGAATACTCCGGCCCGTACCTTGCGCTTATTGAAATCGCCCACTGGCTTGACCTGGTGCTTATCCTTGGTCTGTGCGCCATGTTCTGGCACACCAGCGTTGTGGGAATGGCCGTTCTGGTGGGCGCCTCGCTGTTCACGGAAATTCTTATCGACAACATCACCGCCCGTTTGACCTGGCAGTGGATGGTGCAAAAGAAGTCCCTGTTGCTCGGCATGGGCCTGGCCCTGGTTAATCTTTTATGGCTGTACGTGGCGTAAGGAGGCCGGAATATGGGTTTCGTCGACAATATGATCAAGCGGAGTCGCCTGAAGTCTCCGTGGATAGTTCATTTTGACTGCGGTTCCTGCAACGGCTGCGACATCGAGGTGCTGGCCTGTCTGACGCCCATGTATGACGTAGAGCGTTTCGGGGTCGTCAACGCGGGCAACCCCAAGCACGCGGATGTGCTGCTGGTCACCGGCACGGTAAACCATCGCAACCAGCATGTGCTCAAGCAGATATACGAGCAGATGCCCTCGCCCAAGGCCGTGGTGTCCATCGGCGCATGCAACCTTTCCGGCGGTGTGTTCAAGGATACCTACAACGTGCTGAACGGTGCGTACAACATCATTCCTGTGGATGTGTTTGTACCCGGCTGCCCGCCCAAGCCCGAGGCCATCATTGATGGCGTGGTGCAGGCGCTTGGCGTGCTCAAGGCCAAAATGGGCCTTGGCCCCGAGCCCGTGACCACCTTTATGCCGGGCGACGAGGACGGCACTCCCGACATGACGCCGCAGGCGGAGTCCGCGCCGGAAGAAGCCCCCGAAAAGCCACTGCAAAACGCGGGTTAACCCGGAAAGGATAGAGCCATGTTTTTTGAAGCCAAGGAAGTGACGCCGCAAACGCTGCTTTCAGAAGTGCAGCAGCTGGCCAACGCCAAATACCGTTTTGTGACCATGTCGCAGACCGTCATGGACGAAAATACGCTGCGGCTTTTCTACCATTTTGACGTAAACCTCACCATGTCCGATCTGCGCCACAACGCAGAGCTGTGCGTGTGGGAACCCACGGACGCAAAGGGTATGGTGCACCTGCGCATGGACGTGAACAAAAACGAGCGCATCCCCAGCATCACGCCCATTTACTTCTGCGCCGTGCTCGTCGAGAACGAAACGCAGGACCAGCTTGGCGTGCGCTTTGCGGATCTGCCCCTCGATTACGAGGGGGCCATGTTCCTGGAGGGCGAGGTTACCCATGCGCCGTACTTTACCATGACCACGGTCAGGCGGCCCGCCGCCAAGGCCGAGGCCGCCAAGGATGACACGGCCAAAGGAGAGAAGGCATGAGCAACCGCACAACCGTGATTCCTTTCGGGCCGCAGCATCCGGTGCTGCCCGAACCGCTGCACATCAAGTTTGTGGTGGAAGACGAAACCGTGGTCGGCGCCGTGCCTCAGCTGGGCTTTGTGCACCGCGGGCTTGAAAGCCTTGTGCGCCTCAAGGACTATAATCAGATGGTCTTTGTGGTCGAGCGTATCTGCGGCATCTGCTCGTGCATCCATGCCAACTGCTACTGCAACACCATTGAAGACATGATGGGCATCACAGCACCGCCTCGCGCCCAGTTTCTGCGGGTGATCTGGTCCGAGCTGCACCGCATACATTCGCACATGCTGTGGCTTGGCCTCTTTGCCGATGCCTTTGGCTTTGAAAGCGTGTTCCAGCAGTTCTGGCGCATACGCGAGCATGTCATGGACATCTGCGAGGCAACCGCCGGCAACCGCGTCATCCTCTCCGTCAATGTTGTGGGCGGCGTGCGCCGCGACCTCAGCCCCGACCAGATACGCTGGATGCTTGGCCGCCTTGACGAGCTCGAAAAGGGCATGCGCGAGCTTACCCGTACCATGCTCGACGACTACACCGTGCAGGAGCGCACGCGCGGCATCGGTTATCTGAGCAAGGAAGATGCCCGTCTGCTCGGCGCGGCCGGTCCCACACTGCGCGGCAGCGGCTGGGAGATCGACGAACGCATGCACGGTTACGCGGCCTACAAGGATCTCAACTTCATCCCTATGGTTGAAAACGACGGCGACTGCTACGCCCGCTCCAAGGTACGCTTTTATGAAGTGCTGCACTCCATAGAGCTTATCCGCGAGGCCCTCAACCGCCTGCCCGAGAGCGAGCTGACCGTCAAGGTCACCGGCAACCCCGAGGGCGAAGCGATCTTCCGGGTGGAGCAGCCGCGCGGCGAGCTGTTCTATTACATCCGGGCCAACGGCACCAAGAATCTGGAACGCATGCGCGTGCGCACGCCCACCTTTGCCAACGTGCCGCCCCTGCTGCACATGCTGCCGGGCTGCAAACTGCCCGACGTGCCGGTTATCGTGCTGAGTATCGACCCGTGCATCTCCTGCACAGAGAGGTAGCCCCATGTATATGCTTCCAAACGTGCTGCGCAATCTTTCGGGTAAGCCAGCCACGCGGCTGTATCCTCTGGAAGAGCGCGAGCCCTTCCCCGCCTATCGCGGCGTGATCACCAACGAGATTGAAAAATGCATATTCTGCAGTTCCTGCGCAAGAGTATGCCCCACTGACGCCATTACCGTGGACGCAAAAGCCGGAAAGTGGAACTACGATCCCTTTTTATGCGTGTACTGCTCCGCGTGTGTGGAAAAGTGCCCCACCAAGTGCCTGCACCAGGAGCCTGTGCACCGCAAGCCTTCTGTCAGCAAGTTTGTGGTGCACCGCACCGGAACCCCCCGCGTTAAAAAGGCCAAGGCCGAAGCCAAGGGCGGGGAAGGAACAGAAAAATAACAGGCAAAGGGCCTGAAAAGGCCCTTTGCCTGTTGCTCCCACCCGTCACTTTGCCGGACGGGCAAGACGGCGCATACCTCTCAGCTGAGGGCATGCGCCGTCTTTATGTTTGTTGTTGCTGACCTGCGCTGGTCGCCGCGCAGCCGGGGCAGAGGCCCGTCAGTTCGACCGTATCGCCCTGCAGCTGAAAGCCGCGTTGCTGCATGGTTGAAAAAATGGTCTGGTAAAGGTCAGGGTCGTTTATCTCGCGGCTTTTGCGACAGCCGGGGCAGACGAGCATAAAGACCGGATCGTGCGGCTCGTTGCAGGTCTCGGCGCAGGCCACAAAGGCATTGAGCGTTTCAACCCGGTGCACCAGACCCGCCTGCAGCAAAAATTCCAGCGACCGGTACACGCTCGCGGGCGTGAGAGCTTTGGGCGAGTCGTGGCGCAGGGCGTCAAGGATGTCATAGGCCTTAACAGGCTGGCGGGTTTCAAGCAGGTATGAGAGCACCTGGCGGCGCAGCCGCGTGAGACGCAGGCCCCGGCTGGCGCAGAGCGCGTCAACCGCGCAGGGGCGCGCAACACTGTCAGTTGGTTTCTTCTGCTGCATAGGGTTCAACCGCGTCGGCCTTGATGCGGTAGCCCGCATCGCCGATGTCGCTTTCGGATTTTTCTATTTCAAGCTTACCGTACACCATTACGGTATCCATCATCTGGATGCCCAGGGGCTTTTCCAGGGTCACGTAGATAATCTGGTTGGCTGGCGGCGGCGGTACATGAATGCACGCCCCAAAGTAGGGAACCAGCAAAAATTCGGACATCTGGTCGCCGCCAAGAAAATCCAGCGGCGCGACAAAACCCGCGATGCTCACCATCTTGCCGCCCAGTACCTTGTTGGCTGGCGCGTTGCTCCACAGGGTCTGAAATTCCTTCAAGGCTTTGTCGGCGCGCGGGTCGTCGTCGCTAAACCGGTCAAAATTGAACCTGTCAAAAACCTTGGCGGGGTTCCACGATGGCGGGATAAGCTTTTCCCATGTTATCTCGGTATACTTGCCACTTTTTTTTGCGGCGGCGGCCTTGGCGAGATCCTCGTGCGAGGGATGCCACCCTTCCGCCTTTTGGCGCGCGTAATCGTCAGTAAGCGCCAGGGCTGCCGTGCAGTGCCAGCAGCACAGCAGTACCGCCAGTATGCAGACCACGCGTATTGCGGCCGGAGTTGTCGTCATGGGCTATCCTTGTTTACGTAGAAGCATTAAGCCCGTCGGCCAGACTTATGCGGTAAGCGCGCCATGCGGGTATGAGCCCGGCCAGAAAGCCGGCGGCAAGTATGCCCGCCAGCAGCTGCCACTCCGCTGCGGTGGGGCAGGTAAGCGCAAGGCTGAGCCCGTAGACGGACGCCAGCATCGGGCTGAATACCAGCAGCAGGGCTGCCATAAAGGCTGCCCCGGTCAATGCGCCCGCCAGCACCAGCAGCAGGCTCTCCAGCGAGAGCAGGGCGACAATATCCCATGGGCTGGCCCCGGCCGCCCGCAAGACAGCCAGCTCGCGCCGTCGTTCGCCCAGCCCGGCAAGAATAGTCGCCACCAGACCGGCCAGGCCAGCCGCTGTGACCAGCCATGATAGAACTCTCAGGGCGTTTTCGCCAGAGCGCAGCAGGGTCCACAGCTGATCAAGGGCAACGCCGGGCATTACGCCCATCAGGGCCTCCTGCTGGTCCGCGTTGATTTCACGCTGCGCGGCAAAGACGCGGGAACGGCTTTTTAACCCGACCAGCACGGCGGTGACGTTCTTGGGGGTAAGGTTGAACTTGGTTACCTGATCCGGGCGGACATGAAAACCCGGTACAGGCGCGCCGCCCTGCCAGTCGATGTGTATGGCCTCCATGGCGGCAAGGCTGATGTACAGCCCCCGGTCTACGGGCGTGCCGGTGTGCGCCAGTATGCCGCAGACCGTAAAGGGCTTGTCCGCGTGCTGGGCAAGCAGGGAGTTGCCGTCGCCGTGACTGAGCACGATGCGGTCGCCGGGCTTGTAGTGCTCCCTTGCCGCGACCTCCGCCCCCAGCACCACGTCAAAGATGCCCTCAAAGGGCCTGCCCGTGGCAAACTGCAGGGCTGCGTGGCGGCGGTACTGGTAGCGCGTAAAAAAATCAGTGGTGGTGGCCACCACGGCAAAGCCCTTGTGCGAGTCTCCCAGCGATACGGGGATCGTCCAGGCCACGTCCTTGCGCTGGGCAATACGTTGGGCGCTGTCCCAGCCCATGTTGTTCGACGCCTTGCCCATGTGGAAAACGGCATAGAGCAGCAGCTGCAGCTCGCTGCCGCGCGCACCGACAATCAGGTCAGTGCCAGAAACGGACTGCATGAAATTTTCACGCACCTGGGTGCGGACGCGCTCCATGCCCAACAGCAGGGTGGTGGAAAGCGCGATGGAAAACACCACAAGGCACAGCGTGCCTCTGCGGTTCCAGGCGCTTGAGCACGCCAGACCCAGCAAAAAACGCCAACGCTTCATGCGGCTACTCCTCATGGCAGGGCATGTTGATTTGCGCCATGCTCGCGCGCCGCGCAAAGGCATCCGCAAGTGTCGTGTCGTGGCTGACAAAAAGCAGGCTCGACCCGGCGTCGGCGCATTCGCGCAGCAGCAGGTGCAGAAAGTCCGCCCGGCGGTCAGCGTCAAGGGCAGAGGTGGGCTCGTCGGCCATGATCAGGGGCGGCGCACCCACCAGCGCGCGGGCGGCGGCAACCCGCTGCTGTTGCCCTACAGAAAGGCGGCCCACAGGGTTGCCCCACATGTCCTGGCCCAGACCAAGACGCTGCAGGAGGCGCTGCGCGGATTTTTCCGGGCTGCCGTCGCGTGCTGCCGCCCGCGCGGACCGTGCGGACGAAAATCGGCAGGGCAGCAGCACGTTGTCCAGCATGCAAAGGTGCGGGATAAGGTTGAACTGCTGAAAGATCAGGCCCATGGCGTCGCCGCGAAAGGCGTCGCGCTTTGATCCGGGCAAACGGTCCACGCGCACGCCGTTTACGCTTACGCTTCCCGATGCAGGCTGCAAAATGCCCGCAACCAGGCTGATCAGCGTGCTCTTGCCCCCGCCGCTTGGCCCGGAGAGAAAGAGCGTTTCTCCCTGCCCAAGACTGAAACGGGGAATACGCAAAATGGGCTGTTTTTGGCCGGGCCAGGAATAGACGACGTTTTCGAGCTCGACTGCCTGCCCAGCGCCGTTTGCGTCTGGCGCCGCCGCTTTCTGCATGTCCCCTACCATGAGAGCTGGTGAGCCTGACCGGTCAGTTCGGCGGCGTGCTGTCCAGCGGGCGTCACAAGCTGCACGCGAAGTTCGTGCAGGGCGGGCCACTGGGCAAAAAGGCGCACGTCCATGCCGTGCAGCGCCTCTGGGTGAGCGCACTCAAAGGCAAACGAGGCGTCCAGATCCGCGTGCTCAGCGCCTTGCTCGTGCCCGTCGTGCTGGCCGTGTCCGTCTCCCGTTGCGGCGGCTGGTTGCGCACCCTTTGCGGCTGAAGTTTGCGGCTGCGGGCTTGCAACTGCTTGCAACAGGTCGGCGGGCAGGGCCTCGGATTCGAGCGTTACGCTTTTAAGCCTGCATTGGGCAGCGGCGGGGAAAACAAAAATATTCTCCGCCCGGTGCAGGTTCACAGCCATGTCCTGCACGGCCTGACGCTGTTCAGGGGTGGACGGGGCGTGCTCAAAAGACAGAGGGTTGGCGAGCGGGCTTTCAAGGTCAATATCCACAGTGGAACCGTCAACCGCCACGTTGAGCCGGGCCACGCCGTGCTCGTGCGCGCCATGGGCAAAGGCGGGGGCGGCTGTAAGCAGAACGGCGCAGGCCGCCAGGACAAGTGCGTTTTTCATTATATCTCCCGTGGGCAATGAACTTCTTGCGGGATTGCTGAAGTCAGAATTGAAATGATATAATGTTGCATTTTTGTCAACGGACAAAGTTGCGCCAGCACGTCAGCAGCCGGAGGGGCTGGCATGCGCACCCACAATGCTATGCCTGATGCTGCCCATGGTGCACGCCCAGGCGTTTCCAGCGGGCGACGCGCAACATGTCGGCCACCATGCAAAGCCCGCAAAAAGCTATGGAAACCGCCGTGGCGGCAAAAACTCCGCGGTAGCCAAAGCCCTCGTACATGACAAGCCCTCCGATGATCGGGGCAAACATGCCGCTTGAGTCGAAGGTGGCCATCATGACGTTGGAATTGATGGAGCGGGTGCTGTTGGTGGAGCGGTCGTAAACCATGGCCGCCAGCAGGGGGTAGAGCAGCCCCAGGCCCAGCCCGTAGAGCAGGGTCAGGGGAATAAAAGCCCACAGCGGACCCCAGGCCAGCCCCAGCATGCAGCACACAAGCAGTGCGCTGCACAGTATGGTGATCTTGTGGCGCGGCAGGGTATCAAGCCTGCTGCTGCCCAGCAGACGCACAAATATGATGGTGAGCGTATAGGTGGTGAAAAACCAGGCGGGGTGCGCGCCGGTGATGGAGCAGAGGCCCTTCATAAAAAAGATCGCCAGAACGGTCATGATGCTGAAGGTCATGCAGCTCATGTACACAAAGAACAGGCCGGAATGGCTGACCGCATGCCACAGCTCGCGTCCGGACAGGCCTCCCTCGGTCTCGTGCGGCATTTCGGGGGTACGCAGGCGGGGGGCCAGCGGTATGAGCATGAGCAGCGAGGGAATGCCCAGCAGCGCCGTTACGGCAAACAGGTGCGGCTCGCCGCCCAGCAGGGGCAGTATCTGCTCGCCCAGCGCGGGAATAATGGAGTAGGGCAGCAGCAGGGTAAGCGAAAAAAACGCAAACCCCCGTGCGCTCTGCCCCTTGGGTATGCAGCTTACCAGCACGGCCACCGTGCAGCACGAAAAAACCGCCAGCGCGATGCCCTGCACCACGCGCAGCAGCAGGATAAGCCCGATGACATGGGGGCCGCCCACAAAGGGGTAGGCCAGCATGACACCGCTTGAAACAACAATGGATGCGGCCATGGGCAACAGCTTGCCCCGCCGCAGCAGCGTCACGCTTGCCACCTGTCTGAAAATCAGAACCATGGTAAACATGGACGAGAGCAGGATTCCGCGCCAGTTGGGGCTAACGGAAAGACCTTCGAGCCATTGTTCAAAGCAGTAAAAAACGGCCACAAAGCTGTTGCACGACATGGTCATGCAAAACAGCAGAACAAAATCACGGCTAAAAAGCGTCTGCGGCGGTTCAGAAAAGGCATTGCCTTTTGCGACCTTGGCAGACGACGCGGTTGGCGACGGCATGGGGCCTCAATCGTGTTGCGCCGCGATGGCCCAGGCCGCCGTGCGGGGCCGGGTTCACCCCCGCAAAGGGCGTGCGGCTAATGATATTCGCCATTAAGAAATTTGGTGGCGTAGGCCTGTACAGCGGCGTCGTCCACCATAAGCATATCCATCTGGCGGGTCATTATCAGGAGTCGTCCCAATTGATCCAGGCGCGCGCACAGCTCATGCCTTGGATATTTTTGGTAACGTGCCCGCAGTCTATCACCCGTTATCTCCACGGTAAAGCCCAGCTCCTTGAGGATAAGCCCGATGCAGTGCACGCGCCGCACGCGCTGGGCGTTTGCCGCCGCGCCCCCGGCAAATTCAAAGCGTATGTAGTTTTTGCTCAGGGTCTCGCCGCACCAGCAGTCAAGGATGGCGTAGTGGTAGCCCACACGGGACGAAAAATTGAGGTAGCGGTCGGAGACAATGGCATAGCTGCGCTGACCAAAACGCGAGCAGCCCTCCTGATTGCCGCCGATGGCTGTTTGCCCCATTACGGAAAGGAATCCGCGCATGTTTACCGGCCTTGGCCCCCGGGCCTGCACAGCGGGGTTGAGCATGCCGTCGAGTACGCACTTGAGCGGCGTGCTCAACACGTCGCCGGGCGTAACCTGACGTGACTCGGGGTTGCGCAGCCCGCCGCCGAGGTCGATGACATAAAGATCGAGCGGTACGGTACACGCCAGTTTGCTGGCAACCCCTGCGGAGTGGTCTGTCACCCGGTCAGATATCTGGAACATCTGCGTGTAGCTCAGCTCGTGCACATAGCGCATGATGTCGTGCAGCGAGGTGCAGTGGCGGGGGGTAAAAGTTTCGGCGCGGGGGGTCCACAAGGTGCAGCGGCAAAATGTAGGGCGCTATACGGCGCAAAAGCACCAGCGCCGGGCTGCTGGCTTTGGCCTGGGGCCGTACAAGGCGCAGGGTCAGCAACTCCTGCACCTCGCCGTCAAAAACCCTGCCCGACAGCGCATCCACGGTAACCACCTGCCCGTCGACCAGGATACTGGTTGCGCCCGGCAGATTCATGATTGTGGGAACGCCAAATTCGCGGCAGATAGACGCCATGTGTCCTGTGAGACTGCCTGTTTCAGCTATGATGGCCGAGGCCCTGCGCATGGCCGCCATGGCGTTGGGCGACGAGTGGGCCAGCAGCATGACAGCGCCCTCGGGAAAGTGCGTCATGTCTTCACTCTCGCCCACATGCACAACGGGGCCGCAGCCCACGCCTCGCGCGGCCACATCGCCGCCTGAGATCAGGGGCCGCAGATGGCGCAGCGCCGGGGCGGAATGCTCTTCAGACGCATTGTCCAGCCCCATGGGGCGGGTCTGCAGCAGCACTATCTGGTCGTCCTCGTCCACGGCCCATTCCATATCCTGCGGGTACTGATAGTGCCGTTCGAGCTCCATGACCATTTCGGCCAGTTTGCGCACCTGGTCGTCGCTGAGGCAGGGCACGTCGCGCAGGGCGTCGGGCACTGGCTCAAGCCGGTTGTCCACAATGCCGCTCTTGGCGCGCACCAGGCGCAGGCGCACGGTTTTGTGGGCAATGGTGGCCATGGTGATTTTTTTGGTGGCGCGCGAGACAAGCCACTGGTCGGGCGTGCCCGATCCGTCCACCACCATTTCGCCCAGACCCCACAAACCGTTGATGACCGTGGCGTTGGAGCGCAGATCAACGGGGTGGCGCGAAAAGGCCACGCCTGCCGCCTTGGCCCGGACCATCTCAACGCAGCACAGGCCCATGCCCGTGGCGTCCAGGTCATATCCGTGTTCGGCGCGGTAGGCCAGCGCACGGGGCGAAAACAGACTGGCAACGACCTTTTTAAAGGCGGGCAGCATGTCCTGACGGGTGACGCCCAGGATGCTGCGGTACTGGCCCGCAAAAGACTGCACCCCGTCTTCGGCAATGGCGCTCGAGCGCAGGGCCACCACCACGTCCGCATCTTTGCCAAAGGCTGCGTCCCACTCTGCGGACAGGGCCCGCTCTACCTCTGCGGGGATGGGGGCCGCCAGCACCAGATTTTCTACCTGCTGCGAGATGTCGGCAATAAGCGCGGGCTTTTCGGGGTCAATGCATTTGAGCAGAGAGAAGAGGCTTTTGAACAGCCCCGGCGTGCGCAGCAAAAAGAAGCTGCCGGCCCGGATGGTGATGGCAAAGCCGCGCGGCACAGGCATGGACAGCATATTGCGCAGCTCGCCCAGGTTGGCGTTTTTGCCGCCGACGCTGTAGGCCATGCTGGCGTCGACCTCTGAAAGCGGCAGGGTATACTGCGGCACGTCGCCGCGGGCAAGCTGATCAAGCTCGTGTTCGATACGCGAGGCAATGGAATGTACGGCGTTGCCAAGCGATAGGTCGCACTGACCTGACATTTCGCTCAGGGTGGAGGCCATGCGCTCGCAGTTAACGATGGCCCTGCGGGCCTGCTTGCGCACTTCGCTGGTTTCCATGTGCCTGTCGCCGCGCAGCGTAGCGTCCAGCCCGGCCATTACTCCGGCAAGATCCGCATTGGCCTGCAGCAGATCCTTGAATGAGGCATAACGTTTGTTAAAAGTTTCCATCGCCGCTTCGCGGCTGACGCGCGGGGCAATGCCAAACAGCTTTTTGAGCAGTGATGCCATGCGGACATCCTTGGTTGCGGTTTGCCTTTAAACCATGAACCGATGGTGCTGTGCGCAGGAGCCATGCCCGTCGTTTTGCACCCTTTGCCTGATTACTGACCCGCGCGGCCTCGCAGCCGCTCCATGGCAAAGGGCAGCGTTGGTTAGCGCCCTTTGCCAATGACCACGTAGCGTTGCGCCGGGCCTCGTCCCTCCTTGCGTACAAGCCCTTGCTGCACCAGCAGTTGCAGGTCGTACTGGGCGGTACGCATGGAAATATCCTTGCCCGCCAGCATCTGGTATTCCTGACGGCTCACACTGCCTGCGGCGGCAATGGCTGGCCATGCGTTCATGATGCGCCGGTTGAGCTTTTCCGCCGCTGCATGCCCGTTCAGCGATTCGTCCGGCTGCGCGGACGCGCCGGATTGCTGCGGGGCGTCCGCGCTTTGCCCATGCATGCTCCGGGCATCCGCCAGCGGTTGCTCAGGCGCTGCAATATTGCCCGGCAGCCCGCCGGGGTTGGCGGCATCTTCGGCGGGGGCGGTGGAGCAGAACCCTTGATCGCACGGGGCATCCTGCAAATTGCGCGATTCCTGCCCTGCAACAGAGGGCGTTTCGCTTTGCGGAGCCTCGTTCTGGCTTTGAACTGCGTGACCCAGCTGTATATCTTCTGCAAAAAGAATGCCGCCTTCGCAAAATGTCAGCGCCCGCGTAAGGGTGTTCTTGAGCTCGCGTACGTTGCCGGGCCAGTCGTATTCCATCAGTTTGGACATGGCCCCCTTGCTGATCTGCGGCAAGGTCGGGGGAACAGCGGCGGCGGTGGCTCCTGTCTCCGCCTTCAGCCTGGCTTTGGCCGCGAGCGCCTCTGACAGAAAATACACGGTAAGTGAAGGGATGTCCGACTTGCGGTCGCGCAACGGCGGGGTATTAATGGTAATAACCGCCAGCCGGTAATACAGGTCTTCGCGAAACGAGCCCTTCTGCGAATCGTCGATCAGCGAGGCGTTGGTGGCGGCGATGATGCGCGTATCAAACGGAACGTCTTCATCGCTGCCAAGCGGTCGGATGCGGCGGGTGGAAAGCGCCCGCAGCAGGGCCTGCTGCACCTTGGGAGCCGCATTGCCCACCTCGTCCAGCATAAGCGTGCCCCCCTGCGCGGTGAGAAAGGCCCCCTTGCGCGGTGCTCGGGCCTCGGTAAACGCGCCCTTTACATGACCAAAAAGCGTATCCATGAGCAGGTTTTCGTCCAGCGCGCCGCAATTGATGGTGATGAACGGCCCGGAGCCCCTGGCGCTGAGCCGGTGTATGGCCTCCGACACGAGCTCCTTGCCTGTGCCGGTTTCGCCCACGACCAGTACGTCGGCGAGCACCTGCGAAGCTTTGCGTACGTTGTCGCACAGGGCAAGCATGGCTGGCGACGTGCCGATGAGCCCGTTGGTGGGCAGATCTTCAGGGTGGGGCAGATCTGGCGCGGGTTCACGTTGCGCAAGGGCGTCGTCCTCGGCTGCCCGCAGGCGTCGCAACTCGGCGGCATGGTGCAACCGTTCCAGCAGGGAATTGATGCCGAGCTTGAGCCTTTCCAGCTCACGCGGCAATTGCGGCAGGTCAAGACTGGTGCTGTCCCCTATGGCGTTGCGGCGTTCCAGCTCTTCCGTGACGGCATTGAGTGAGCGCCCTGTCTGGCGCGCAAGCCACCACAGGCTCAGACCCAGCAACAACAAACCGCCCGCAAATGCGCAGGAATAAATGCCCATGAGCTGCAACCCCATGCGTGTGCTGGTAAAGCTCGTGTCCAGCACCGCCAGGCCGCCCAGCACCTCCCGCTCGCCCTCGGCCATGGGTCGGAAGGTGACGGGCGCGTAGCTTACGCGCTCAACGCGCATCTGGTTGTTGCTCCATAACGTCTGCTGCTGGTAGAGGGGCAGCTGCCCTGAACGGCCCTCGTGCACGTCCGACACCATATCCCAGTAATTTACGTAGTCCGGAGCCGGGCGAAACGCCGTAGCAAAGCCGGGTCTGCCAAAGTCGCCAGTAAACCCGGCCCGTACGACGTCAGTGCCCAGGCTTTTTTGCAGCAGGTTTGCATCGGGTATTTCAGATTGAAAAAGCATCCAGCCGTAGCGGTCAAAAAACAGCGTGTGTATGCGGTTGTTTGGGGTCGAGGTGGCTATGGGGGCCTCGGGGGCGGAGTATTCTGAAATGATGTCGCGCAGCTCCCTCAGATCAAGCGACAGCATCAGGTGGCCAATAAAGCGGCCTACATCATCATATACGGGCGTGGTGAAGCGCAGCACCTGCAGGGTGATGCTGCGCGTGCCGCCGTTGACGGGAACCATGGGGTACGTCGTTTCCAGCGGCTGCGCCAGGCTTACATAGCCCAGACGCATGTCGCCCGAGCCGGTGTGGAATGGGCTGGACGCGCTGGCCAGCGCCTGCTGCATGGGCACGTTGACCACTTCATCGCCTGTGTTGATCAGCAGGTAGCGGCTCTCTGGCGCGGGGCTTTCAAAGGCGACTTCTCGATAGCGTACGCCCTCCGCCCTTGCTCTGTATTTAAGCCGGTTGAGCATGTCTTCCTGGTTCATGGAACCAGCCGCGAGTATCAGCAGCTCGTTGCGCGTTTCTTCCAGGATTTTCTCAAGCGCAAGACACATGGCCTGCGATTGAAGTTGCGCATTGCGCGCAATTGCACGATCGAGGATGGACTCGATATTGCTGCCGGTGGCGGCAAAAATGATCAGCAATACCATTGCCAGGAGCGGCAGGCCAAGCATGAGCATGCGGCTTGCCAGGCTGCGGTTCATAAAGAATGCAGCAAATTCCAGCGAGTTGCCCTGGGGAAGTGTTCTGTATAAACGCATAGTGCTCCCCTGTTTGCGCAAAAAAGCGCAATCTTGGAAGCGAGTATAAAAAACAATGCCGGTTGAGACAAGAATTTTCGCGCAAAGATGGCAGATATTCCGCAATTACCGGCAAAAATTATGCAATGGCACGAGCCTTGCTACTAATTTCACATTCGAGGCAACAAGGCGATGCCCAAGCAGTCTGGCTGGGGTCGCAAGTGGATGAAAGGCAAGTTGCGGAAGCAGTGGGAAGTCAAATCTTGACGTGGAGGATGTTATGAAAAAGATGCAGAGGCTCTGGACATGGCTTGTCGGGTGCGCGCTGATGATCGCGGCATTGCCATGCGCTGCGCTTGCCGCTGGCGGCAAGGCAGCCAACGTGGTTGTTGTGGCCGATACGCGCAAGCTTGACGGCATACTGTACTGGTGGGCTGAAATGTATAATGAAAGCCATTTCTTTTTTGCCATTCTGACCATGGCCATCATTCCGGTTACAGGCTGCATATTGGGTTGGCTGGCAGATATCGTCATGACGCACATGGGCATCGACCTCAGGCACCGCGAAATCTCCGAGAAGTAGTCGGAAGGAGGCAAGTATGGACTGGATGTATCTTTTGATGCCCATCTCCGGCGTTTACATTTTTTGGCCGGGCCTTGTCATTCTCGGTTTGGGCGTGGGCATTATCGGTGGTTTTTTTGGTATGGGCGGCGCTTGGATGGTCACCCCCGGTCTGAACATCCTCGGATTCCCCATGGCCTTTGCCATTGGTACCGACGTGGCGCAGATGGCGGGTAAATCGCTTATCTCCACCATGCGGCACGGCAAGTTTGGCAACGTGGACTACGGCTTGGGCCTGACCATGCTGGTCGGCACCATCGTGGGCGTGGAAATTGGCGCGCAGATGGTTATGTGGCTTGAACGCCTCGGCTCGGTCGACAAGGTCGTGCGCTGGCTGTACGTTGTACTGCTCGTGCTGCTGGCCTGGCTTGTATTTCACGACATCGCCGCGCGCCGCAGAAAGGAACGTGAAGCCAAGGCGCAGCACCGTGAGCTTGACAGTACGGCCACCGGCGTTGACTGGGCCACCCGCCTGCACGCCATCAAGATCCCGCCTGTCGTCCATTTTACGCATGCCAACATCACCTGCTCCGCGTGGCTGCCCATCATCGTCAGCTTCTTCACCGGCTGGCTGGCTGGTATCCTCGGCATCGGCGGCGGTCTTATCCGTATGCCCGCCCTGGTGTATCTTGTGGGCTGCCCCACCCATCTGGCGGTGGGTACGGACCTCTTTGAAGTCGCCATCTCCGGCCTCTACGGCGCGGCTTCGTACGCATACAAGGGCCGCGTGGAACTGCTTGCCGCCCTCGTCATGCTGTGCGGCGCAGCCGTCGGCGCGCAGATCGGCGTTGTGGCAACCAAGTATGTAAAGGGTTACGGTATCCGCTTTGTGTTCGGTCTGGCCGTTGTGGGCTGCCTGATTTCGGTTCTGTGCAAGCTGCTCCAAGCTGAATTCCCGGCATGGGGCTGGCTGCTCGGACCGGCTGCTACCGTTGACGTGCTCGGTTTTGTGACGGCTATCTCCCTTTACATAACCGTCAAGATGGTACAGGGCGCCAAGGCGGAAATTGCCGCCAAGAAGAACCAGCCCGCGGCCAACTAAGAGGAGGCACGCCATGAAAATTCGTAACCTAATGCTTATGCTGGCGATGGCCTTCTCGGTCGCAATACTCACCGGCTGCAACTTTGACGGGGGCGTGGAACAGGGCCGCTGCGTGGCCTATGACGCCAACGCCAAAACCCTCACCATCGTGGTGGACGTGACGCACGACCAGTTTAACCCGCACTACAGCGGCGGCACGCATACCTTCAAGCTGCCCGTGGAATCCAAGGACATGGGCCCGGTACCCGCCGTTGGCGGCCGCCTGATGATCGACACCGCCAAGAACACCGTGCTGGTGTATGACCAAAAGACCAGCAGCGTGCGTGAAGTGTCCGTGCAGTTTACCGATGTGGAAAAGAACGTGGGCTCCGACCACCCCAAGGTCAAGGGCAAGACCTTCCCCGTCATTGACAAGGAACAGCAGACCGTGACCGTGTACTCTGGCCGCCAGAAGTCGCTGATCACCTTCAAGATTCCTGCCGACGCGCAAGACCTGCCCGCGTATGTGTGGACTGCTGGCGACGAAATGCGCGTTGCCTTCAGGAATGCTGAAAAGACTCAGGCCATACGCGTCATGAACGTGAGCAAGACCAACATCTTCAAGAAGTAAACCCCAGGGTGACTACCCCCACCCTGCGCGCCGGAGCGGTTCTGCTCCGCTCCGGCGCACCCTTGAACGGAGTGGGGCAAGCACCCAGGAGAACACTATGAACAGCTACCGTCAGACCCTTTATTCAGGCATAATCCGCGTGGCTGCCAACGCCATCATGGTGGCAGCCGTTTTTGTGGGCATGTATCAGTCTGCCCGCAGTGCCGGGGCCTCGGAACTGGTGTTTTGCGCTTGGTTTTTTGGCATTACCGTGCCTACATGGGCAGGCGCCTTCTGGCTTACCCGACAGGTGCGCCGCAAGTACCCCGCCGAATTTCAGAGCCTTGTGGAATTGCCCAGACTTGGGCAGCGGCTGGTGCGCTGGCAGGTGGCCGAAGCTGCCCCCGGCATTGTTCTGGTGCGCAGATAGTGGAGGCATGCAGCATGTCGTGCGTTTTGACCATACCACAGGCAGGCAGGAAGGAACCCATGGGGGAACTAATCGATTCCAGGGGTTGGCAGGCATGCAGGCAGATACGTTACCGCCAGCGGTATTGGGGCGTGCTCTGCGCCGTGCTGCTGGGGTTTGTCATGTTGGGCATGCTCGACGGTCTGCAGGGGCTGGTGCGGTCTGGCGCGGACGTTATCGAGGTGCTGCCCGGCGGCAGCGTGCCCATATCTGGACCGTTGACTATCAAAAACCCCGTCAACAGCGACCTCAACGCGCAGTTTTCCCCCGCAAATCCTTCGCTGAGCTATGATCTGGAAGGCTTCTTTGCTGGCTACTGGTTTGGCAATGGCATGTGGCGGGCGCATGTGCGCGCCGATGGCGCGGTTGAGCCCGGCAGCTACAGCCTCAGGGTCGCTTTCAGGGGCGCGCCCGCCAGCACCATGCAAAACTACAAAATTACGGTGTACGCCGATGATGCCGCCATGCGTGAAGCGTCTACCTCGTATCTGCGGCGCATTACAGGCTACAACCCCTTTGTGCTGGCCGCCGGCTGCGGCGGGCTGGCCCTGCTGGTCGGGGTGATGGTGTACCGGCTGGGCTGTCGCTACATTCGGCAGCTCACAAGCCTGGGCTGCGGCGAAATTGTGCGCGTGCAGCCAGAGAAGACCAATACCCCGCAGGCCCGGCCCGGCCATATTTGGTGCCTGCTCTATGGGCTGCGCGCCCCAGCGGCTGGCGCACTGTGCGCGGTGTACGACGCCCAGGGGGTGCACCTTGGGCATGCCCGCGCGGTGGCGGCCAACAAGGGCACGCTTGAGCTGGATTTTGATTCGTTTTCTTCCCCGGCGGCAGATGCCGGTGTAACGCATGACGCCGTTCGTCCTGGCTGCCTTGTCCAATTGCGGCCCCCAAAACCGCACTCTCCTCCGGACTAGGCAGGCTGGCCGAACGGTCATCCAGCGGCATGCACTTGGCGCGTCACCTGTGCATGCCGCTTTTTTTGCGCCCATGGCCTCCATCCCGCCTTGCCGCTCTTGCCGCCCGCTTTGGCATAAGCTATGCTTATTCCGTTGCATATGCCCCTGACGGGCTCAAACCAAGGCGGATTTCATGTCTCAACTTTGCCCCTGCGGCAGCGGTCTGGCTCTGGACCAATGCTGCGGCCCCCACATTGAAGGGGCGTCCTGGCCCCAGAACGCGGAAAGCCTCATGCGCTCGCGCTATACGGCCTATGTGCTTGGCCGTCACCAATGGCTTGTGGAAACCACGCACCCCGACTACCGGGAACATGTGGATGCCGACAAGCTTGCAGAACAAACCAAGGATATCAAATGGCTGCGGCTTGATATCGCAGCTACTGAAAACGACGTGCCCGCCGGAAAAAACGGCGAGCTTTTTGATGTGGTTGAGTTTTATGCCTATTACGAGCTGGAGGGCATCCCCCGTCAGCTGGGCGAACGCAGCTTTTTTCAGCGCAAGGACGACAAGATATATTATGTGGACGGCGTGGCCCTCCGGCCTGATGCCTACCGCAGGCAGGAGCCCAAGGTAGGGCGCAATGATCCCTGCCCGTGCGGCAGCGGCAAAAAATACAAAAAGTGCTGCGGGGCCGCCAAATCCTGATGCCGGACGCCGAACACGCAAAAAATCCGGGCCGGGGCAAAAACAGCCCGCTGGCGGTGATCCGGCAGTTTTGTCTGGAGTGTCAGGGTGCGTCAGCCAAGGCGGTGCGCGCCTGCGCCGACGAGGGCTGCCCCCTGTGGGCCTGGCGACTGGCCGTGCTGGCGGGCGAGACTTGCCCCGCACAGGCGGGATGAGGCCCCCCGGCAGGCTCTGCGGGCCATACGCAGGCAGTGCATGGGCTGCGCGGGCGACCGGGTGGAGGTGCGAGCCTGCGCGGCGCGCGAGGCCTGCGCCCTGTGGCATTGCCGTTTCGGCGTGCGACCCCAAACCTACAAGTCCGTACGGCGGCGTTTTTTTGCTCCAAAACTTTTGCGACTTTTGTAATGCGCCGCTGTATGCGCGGCGCGACCCACCAGGAGGTATCCATGCCTCATTTTCTTGAATGGTCAAGGGCTTATGCGCATCGGCTCACAGCGGACAGCGCTGCGCCGCTCAAGGCACGCGCCCCCGAAATAGCCCAAAGACTGGCGCGCGAGCTGACCGCTGGCGAACTGCCCTTTCTTTCCTTGCCCTTCCGCGCCAAGCTGGAAGTGGAAATGGCCCCGCTTATCCCCCGCATCAAGGCTTACCGGCATATGCTGGTGCTTGGCATCGGCGGGTCGGCCCTGGGGGCTCGCGCCATGCAGCAGGCCTTTGCGCCGGGGCAGGACGGCCCCAATCATCGCGGCCCCTGCCTGTGGATTGCCGACAATGTCTGCGCGGAGCGTTTTGAGGCGCTGCTTGGCAAACTCACTCCGGCTGAAACGGTAGTGGTGTGCATAAGCAAGTCGGGCGGCACCATTGAAACCATCTCCCAGTATTTTCTTGTGCGCGACTGGCTCAAGGCCAGTGTGGGCGAGGGCTGGCAGGATCAGATGATCGTGGTCACCGACGAGCGCAAGGGCTACCTGCGGGAAGAAGCAACCCGCTACGGTCTCACGGCGCTTGAAGTGCCGGATTATCTTGGCGGGCGATATTCGGCCCTTTCTGCCGTGGGCCTTTTGCCCGCAGCCTTTTTGGGCATAGACTGGCAGGCCCTGCTGGACGGCGCGGCCGATGTGGCCAGGCCGCTGGTGCAGGCTCCCGAGCGTGTGGCGGAGCACCCGTCGTTTGCTCTGGCCTGCTGGGCCAAGGCTCTTGAAGACCACGGCTACAGCCAACTGATCTTTTTCAGCTACATTCCGCAGTGGTCGGCCTATGGCGACTGGTTTGCCCAGCTGTGGGCCGAAAGCCTGGGCAAGGACGGGCAGGGCAGCCAGCCAGTGCCAGCCACCGGCGTGACGGACCAGCACTCCATAAACCAGATGTTTTTGAGCGGGCCCCGCAACAAAGGATGCATCTTTTTGACCAGCCGTGATCAGGCGCAAGGCCCCAACTTTGGCATGGACGTGCCCGACCAGTGGGCATGGCTGCGGGCCAAACCCTTTGGCAGCCTGCTGGAGGCCGAGGCTCTGGGAACGCGCATGGCCTTGTGCCAGAAGGGCGTACCCCTGCTGCATGTCGAGATGCACAACAGCGGCCCCCGCGCAGCGGGTTCGCTTATGCTGCTGCTTGAGGCCGCCACGCTGTTTACCGGCTGGCTCATGGGCATCAACCCGCTGGATCAACCCTCGGTAGAGCTGGGCAAACGCCTGGCCAACGCCCGCCTGGGGGCGGGGGGCTATGCGCAGGAAGAGGCCGATCTGGCGGAATATCTGGCAGTGCCCAGGATGGAGCAAGGCTTTTAGGCGGCATGAGCTGCGCGACGGCGCGCGGCGCAGAGCTGGCCTTGCCTCTTGAGCCCCCGGCGGTTTTTTATTGTGTGCTGAAATATGCTTCAGGAATGGCGAAGGCCGTAACAGCGACCTTCGATATGCCTGGGGTTTTTGAAACCTGTCGCGTGTCGGCGGCTTTGCGGCGGGGCGCAGTGGTCGTTTTCCTGCGTCCCGGTGGCGTTGCCCTAGGGCTGCTCCTCCTCAGCCGCCGCGCGCGCAAAGGCATTGCCATGTTCAGAAAAAAGCAGCGCAACGAGGCCTGCATCCGTCAGTGCGAGGATGTCTGCGCTCAAACAGTAGAAGCGGAAAGCGCCCTGCCAAGCTACGCCCGGACGCTTTCGTGGCTTTCGCTGGTGGTCATTTTGCTGACCAGCCTGGGGCTTTCGTTCTTTATTTCCAATTCTGCCCGCGAAACGCTGCTCACCCGGCAGGAGAACTTTGCCCAGCAACTGGTGGAAAATCTCAACAGCCAGATTTTCCGGCGGTTTGCCCTGCCTACGCTGCTGGGGTATGGCCGCATTGCCCTGCGCCAGCCCGAGCAGTACGACAGGCTTGATCAGGTGGTGCAGTCCGTCATCCACGGTTTGCCGGTGGAGCGACTGCGCATCTATGATTTTTCGCGTCTGGTGGCCTATTCGACCAACAAGGAAGACCTTGGCCGCGCCGGGCTTTCGCCGTCGTATCTCGACGAAATACTGCAGGGCGGTGCGCCCAGGTCCGAGATCATTTCGTCCATGCCGGTCTGGCAGGCTCCCTTTCGCGTGCCCCTGCAGGAAGGCTCCTTCGTGTTGCGCGTGCTTTATCCCCTGCGCGGCGAACCCCTGCATCCGGGCGAAGAACCCCCGATCATGGGCGCGCTGGAGCTTACCCAGGACATTACCGGCGACTATGAACAGGTGCTGACCTTTCAGGGCATCATTGTGGTCATGTGTCTGCTTTCGTCGGTGGTGATGTTCGGCCTGTTGCTCATGCTCATTCACAGGTCCGAGCGGGTACTGGCCGCGCGTATGTACAAAAACCGCATCCTTGAAAACCAGCTGCACAGCAACGAACGGCTGGTGAGCATGGGGCGGGTGGTGGCCAGCATCGCCCATGAGATACGCAACCCGCTGGGCATTATCCGGTCAAGCGCGGAGCTGCTGCAGCGCCGTACTGACAAGGCCGACGCCAGCACCCGGCGTATTCTCGGTGCCATATACGACGAGGCCGTGCGCCTGTCGCAAACAGTAAATGATTTTTTGGACTACGCCCGGCCTCGCCAGCCCAAGCAGGATGTGGTAGACCTTAATCTGGTGCTTGATCAGGTGCTGGCCTTTCTGGAAGGAGAGATGGGGCGTTGCGGCGTAGCGCTCGAGCGGCAGTGCGAGGAAGGACTTTTTTCGCCTGGCGACAAAGATTTGCTGTATCGGGCATTTTACAATATTCTTGTGAACGGCCAGCAGGCGATGGAAGGACCGGGCATCATGCGTATTACAGGACGCAATGACGACGGTGGCAGCGTTTGCATTGAATTTCTCGATTCCGGCCCCGGCTTTGACCCCACCACGCTGCCCAACCTGCTGGACCCATTTTTTACGACCAAGGATGGCGGCACAGGGCTAGGTTTGCCCATTGTGCAGTCGATCATCTCAAGCCATGGCGGCACTATTCAGCTTGAAAACGGCCCCAATGGCGGGGCGCTGGTAAGGGTTCTGCTGCCCAGAGCTCCAGCTGGCGCATAGGAATACATAATGAGTGAAAAAGCGCATCTTCTGGTTGTTGACGACGAAAAAAACTATCTGCTGGTATTGCAGACCCTGCTCGAAGACGAGGGGTATGTTGTTACGGCCATCAGTGATCCTGAAACCGCGCTCGCTTTTCTGGATGAGAGCGAAGTGGACGTCATTGTGACAGACATGAAAATGCCCAAGGTCACAGGGCGCGAGGTGCTTGAAAGGGTCAAGAAAAACTGGCCGTATATCCCCGTGCTGATAATGACGGCCTTTGGCTCCATTGAAAGCGCCGTTAAAGTCATGAAGTACGGCGCGTTTGATTACATCACCAAGCCGTTTTCCAACGACGAGCTGCTGCTCTCGATCCACAATGCCGTGGAGCTGTCGCGGGCCCACCGTCAGTACAGGCTGCTGCAAGAGGTCATGGAAGACCGCTACGGCGTGCACAAAATCGTGGGCCGCAGCAAGGCCATACGTGACGTGCTGCTCATGGTCGAACGCGCTGCTCCCAGCCGCTCAACAGTGCTGATCACAGGCGAATCAGGCACCGGCAAAGAGCTGGTGGCCCGTGCCATCCACTATACAAGCCCCCGCAAAGACAAACCCTTTGTGTCGGTCAACTGCATGGCGCTGAACCCCGGCGTGCTTGAAAGCGAGCTTTTTGGCCACGAAAAGGGGTCGTTTACCGGTGCTGTGGCCATGCGACGCGGCCGGTTTGAACAGGCCGACGGCGGTACGCTGTTTTTGGATGAGATAGCCGAGCTTACGCCCGACCTGCAAGTCAAGCTGCTGCGTGTACTGCAGGAAAGGCGTTTTGAGCGCGTTGGCGGCGGCGAAGAAATTGAGGTGGACATCCGCGTTGTGGCGGCCACCAACAAAGACCTTGCCGTCCTGGTTGAGAAGGGAGGGTTTCGCGACGACCTGTATTATCGCCTCAACGTGGTGCAGGTTCCCCTGCCGCCCCTGCGCGAACGGCGCGAAGACATTCCCCTTCTGGTGGCGCATTTTGTGGAAAAGGTCTGCACCGATAACTCCATGCCGCCCAAAACCTTCAGCACCGAAGCGTTGAACTACCTTACGGGCTATGAGTGGCCGGGCAACATCCGCCAGCTTGAAAACGTGGTGGAGAGTTGCCTTGTGCTCGTCCCCAGCACCGTCATCGACGTGGATAATCTGCCTGCGGAAATCCGCGATGAAGAGTCGCAGTTTAAAAGCGCCGTTGACCTGCTGCCCGTGCAGCTTGATCTGGCTGACACGCTGGAAAAAATAGAGGCCGCACTTATCAGGCGGGCCCTCGTGCGGGCAGAACTTGTGCAGGTTAAGGCTGCGGAATACCTTGGTATTTCAAAAAGTTTGCTGCAGTACAAACTCAAAAAATATGGCATAACAGGGCATTAAGCCCCCCAAAACAACACTGCAGGTTAAAGCGCCCTGACGTTGGTCACGGCGCTTTTTTTGAAACTTTTTTTAGTAGTGTTACGGTAAAAAAATATTGAAATGCCAAATTGATAAGCTGCGTCATGTGCTGATAACCCCTCGCGACGAGTTGTAGATTTGCGTCAGGGGTCTTTACAGCTTATGTATCTTTTTATAGTTTGAGCAAACAGTCAAGTATCTGATCGCCGCTTGATGTAACGATTTACCAGGTAATTGCCCACAGATATTTTGCATGGTATCACTTCTTGAAATGTTATACTATCGACAGAGCGAGTGATCAAACAGGCTGCGATTACTGGGTCTCCGGTGGTAGAGATGATTGGGTGTGAGCCTGGGCAGGGTATGCGGCAATGCGCCCCACTGAAGTCCGCAGCCCCACATAAAAAAGGGCCGCGCTCGCGAGCGCGACCCTGTAAGTGAGAATTTTTAAGGGTGGTCTGCCGGTTAGCCTTGGCGTTTAGCCAGACGCTTCCGGAGGTTTTCCGCCACCTGGCTGGGCTCCAGATGCACGCGGGCGATGCCGCTGTCCATTGCGGCCTTGGCGGTGGCGGCCGCGACCAGCGGGGCCACGTCGGGGTTCAGTGTAGAGGGTATGATCATGCTGGGGCTGAGCTCTTCAGGCTTGACAAGCTCGGCCAGCGCCTTGGCGGCGGCAATTTTCATGGTGTCGTTGATGTCTGTGGCGCGCACGTCGATGGCGCCACGGAAGATGCCGGGGAAGGCGAGCACGTTGTTGATCTGGTTGGGGCAGTCGGAGCGGCCGGTGGCCACCACCTTTGCTCCGCCGTCAAAAGCGCGCTGCAGAGGCCAGATTTCTGGGATAGGATTGGCTTGGGCAAAGACAATGGGGTCTTTGGCCATGCTGCGGATCATGTCTTCGTTGAGCGAGTTGGGTGCGGAGACGCCGATAAACACATCGGCCCCCTTGATGGCTTCGGCCAGGCCGCCCTTGACCCTGCCGGGGTTGGTGTGTTTGGCGATTTCGTCCTTGTAGGGATTCATGCCTTCGGGGCGGCCTTCCCAGATAGCGCCCTTGGTGTCGCACATGATGACGTTTTTGAGTCCCACGGCCATGAGCAGCTTGATGACGGCAATGCCAGCAGCGCCAGCGCCGCTGGTGACGACGGTGACATCTTCAAGCTTTTTGCCGACAATTTTCAGGGCATTGATAAGTCCGGCCAGGGTGACGACCGCGGTGCCATGCTGGTCGTCGTGAAAAATGGGGCCCTTGAACACACCGTTCTTTTTCAGGGTGTCTTCAATGATAAAGCATTCAGGAGCTTTGATGTCTTCAAGGTTGACGCCGCCAAAGGTCGGAGCCATCAGTTCCACAAGCTCAACGATTTTGCTGGTGTCCCTGGTGTCTACGCAGATGGGGAAGGCGTCCACATCGCCAAAGGTTTTGAACAGCAGCGATTTGCCTTCCATAACAGGCATTGCGGCGGCAGCGCCAATGTTGCCGAGACCAAGCACCGCGGTTCCGTTGGAGACAACGCAGACAAAGTTGGAGTGATTGGTATAGACGTCAAGCATCGCGGGATCTTTGTGGATTTCCATGCAAGGCTCGGCAACGCCGGGCGAATACGCCAGAGTGAGGTCGTCGTTGTCGCGCACAGGGGCTTTGACCCGAACCTCAATCTTACCCTGGTATTCCTTGTGCATAGCAAGGGCTTCTTCCCGCAGGTTCTTGATCCGTGACATCACTTGCTCCTTGATCTGTTTTTTCTGCCGTGGCAGTGGAATAAATGCGCGGTGCGGCGCTGGGCAGCCTCAGTTAAAAATTGGCGCAAAGCGTCAGGGGGCCGCCTGAGGCGGGCGGGACAAGTTCAAACTTGCCCGGATGCTGAACGTTCCACGCTTGCAGCCTTTTATAAGTCTACAGAAATTTGCGGCGCAAGGAAATATCTTATGAAAGTTATGTAAACGTTTTTGTGGGATAATTGACGTTGACCACATAAATATAAGCTGTTCACGGTGATGCGTAATAACAGCAGAGCGCAAGGAGAAGCGAGTTTCACCATGAGTACCGAAAATTCAAAAAACAGTGATGCCGAGGCTCAGGGCGGGAGACGGCGTAGTATCCAGCGCCCGCGCGTTCATACGGAAGTACTTAGCTGCCTGCTGGACGACATCCAGAACGGAGTCTATCCGGTAGGGCAAAAGCTGCCTTCCGAGCGCGAGCTTATGGATGAATTTGGCGTGGGGCGGCCTGCTGTGCGGGAGGCCCTTTCCGGGCTGGCAAGGATGGGCCTGATCGAAGTTTCGCCCGGCATGCGCGCACGCGTGTGCAGACTTACCCTCAAGCCTCTGCTGCGCGAAATGCGCGCAACGCTCGAAATTTATTCCAGCTCGCCTGATGGCTGGCGGCAGTTGCACGATCTACGGCTGTTTTTTGAAACAGCCGTAGTGCGCCGCATGGCCCTTGAAGCCACGGACGAGCAGTTGGCGCACATTGACGAGTTGCTGCAAAACCAGCGCAGACTGCTAGACGCTACAGAAATACGCGCCTTTGCGGAAGCCGACATTGATTTTCACCGGTATCTGGTCGAATGCATGGGCAACAATTTTCTCGGCCTTTTGGCGGAGGGCTTTGCTGGCTGGCTGATCACGCCCTTGTACGCCTCGCTGCAGGTGCGCAAGCAGAGCGAGCGCTCGTACCGCGCGCATGTCGGCGTGTACGAAGCGCTGAAAAAGCGCGACCCTGACCTGGCGGAAAAAGCCATGCGTGTCCACCTGGACGAGATGCGCGGCATTTATCAGGTGGATGTGATGGTGACCGATAATGCCCAGCAACACGGCGAGGCCCGGCAGCAAGACGACGCCAAGCAGTAGGCTCTGCAGAGATGGCCGCGCTCTGGGGGAGGCAGACCTCTGGGCAGGCGACAGGCTGTTTTTTGTTTGTGCTGGGCGCAGCAGCCCAAAACAAACTGCAAGACGCAAAAAACCGCAACGGATTACCGTTGCGGTTTTTTGTGGGCCGGACACCCGGCAACGTCTGTTGCCGCTGCTTCCTTTCGGACCTGACGGGGTTGGCAGTGTTGCCGCCGTCCGGCTTGGCAATTGACTTACCCGCAAAGGGGGTGAACTGTCAATGGTCGGGGTGGCTTTTCACCTGCGGGTGCGTTTCGGCCAGCAGAGCGGAGGCGTTGCTCATGATATCCTGCATTTCGCCGTCGCTCAGGCTTCCCAGTTTTTGCAGTCGTTGCAGTTCTTCCACAGGGTCGTAAAGCGGCCAGTCTGTACCAAACAGGATGTGCTCGCGCGGAAAACTGTTAAGAAGTTTTTTTGCCAGCACGGGGGTGGCAAAGGGCGTGGTGCTTGAGGTGTCGAACCAGAGGTTTTCAAACCTGCCGCCCGATAGCGCTGTCAGGGAGTGCGCCCACATGTGGTAGCCGCCAAAGTGCGCCGCTATCACCCTGATGCCTGGAAACTGGCGCATTATGGCCGCCAGCTTGTAGGGGCAGGAGGGGTTTTTGTCGGGCAGGGTCTGGTCGCCAATGTGTATTTCAAACACAAAGTCTTTTTGCGCCGCCTCAAAAATAGGCAAGAGGCGGGGGTCGTCAAGTCGGAAGCTTTGAAAGTCTGGGTGCAGCTTGATGCCGCGAATACCCGCAGCCTTGATGCGCTCAAGCTCCGCCTCCCATTTTTCGTAACCCGGATGCACCGTGCCAAAGGCAATGACCTGGTCGGGATGTTCCCGTTGTAGGCTGATAGCGTAATTATTGGCCGGTATGACCTGGGCCGGGGCCGTGGCTGCACACAGCACCACGCATTTATCCAGCCCGGCCTTACGCTCCCTTTCAAGCAAATGGGCGATGGTGCCATCGCCCGTGCAGGTAAGACTATAAAAATTATTCAGGTGATCCACGGCCTTGTGTGCAATTTTGGGATGAAAGGCGTGGGTGTGTATGTCGATGTACATGGTAGAAGCCTATTTGACTCCATTTACCACATTGACCGGGGTGCCCGCCTGCCAGCGGCGGATGTTCTCTGCCATGAGGTCAATGATGTTCTGCCGGGCGCGAGTGGTGGCCCAGGCAATGTGTGGTGTAATGAGGGTGTTGGGGGCTGTGAACAGGGGGTTGTCGTCCTGCGGCGGTTCCTGCGCCAGCACGTCAGTGCCGAGGCCGCGCAGATGCCCGGACTTTAACGCTTCGGCCGCGGCTGCCTCATCCACCAGCGGCCCGCGTGAGGTGTTCAGCAATATTGCGCCCTTGCGCATGGCAGAAAGCGACTTGGCGTTGATGATGTTGCGCGTCTCCTTGGTAAGGGGGCAGTGCAGCGAAACAACGTCTGAGGCGCAAAGCAGATGTTCAAGAGTGGCAAAAGCAAACGGGCTGTATGACGGCGGATCCTTGGGGGTGCGGCAGTATGCCAGCACGCTCATGCCAAAGGCGTGAGCCAGTTCGCCCATGCGGCGGCCAATGGAGCCAAAGCCGATGAGCCCCATGGTCAGACCTTCCAGGCACAGAGGCGGAATCTTCCAGTAGCACCAGCTTTTGCACTTTAGCCAATCGCCGTTTTTAACGCTCTCCGAGTGCATGCTCGTATGACGGCACAGCTCAAGCAGCAAGGCCATGGCGTGCTGGGCCACATCGCTGACGCCGTAGGCAACCACATTGCAGACAGGAATGTTGCGGGTAGCGAGGGTATCAATGTCCACAATATTGTACCCCGTGGCCAGCACACCAACCATGCGCACGCTGCTGTCAAGGTGCTCAAGGTTGTGGCCGTTCAGCGGGGTTTTGTTGACAAGCACCACGTCAGCATCGCGGGTACGGTCAGCGATCGCTTCTGTGGGGGTAGCATCATAAATGGACACATCACCAAGAGATGTGATGGGACTCCAGTCCACATCGCCGGGGTTGAGCACGGCGCCGTCAAGAATGGCTATTTTCATGCAAGTAACCTCTGTTGCCTGCACTGTATCCTGTGATGCCCATGCCCGCAAGATCCCGGCCTGCAGGTTCATCCGGCGTTGCTGTGCGTACTGTAGCACTTACGTGAAACTTGCGTGCTGCCTGCGCCTCATTACTTGCCGCAAAAACGCATGCGACTTTCTGCCGATTTCAGCGGCGGTACGCTGCATACGCGCGCACGAGTTATGCGACCAATGCCGCATTGACCAGCCGTGCTTACGGAGGGCGTTGGCTCTGCCATGTCTAAGAGAACAGGCATGGCGGCAATGGGCGCATGCCGCGCGCGTTGGCAAAAAGTTTTAGGCGCGGCGGGTGCGGGCCGTAAACGTGCTGCCTTGCCCCCGAGCGGCAATGAGACGCCGGCAGGTAATGGCGCTGGGCTGGTGCTGTGGAGTCTGTGAACCTAGACTGCAAGGACTTTCAGCGCAGAGCGGCGCGACAAAAGGGCGGCTGACCAGTAGCGGGCGTGGCGCATGGGGGGGCTGCTGCCGACAACGGGCAGCATGCCGGTGACCGCCGATAACAGCAAAAAAAAAGAGCCGCCCGTAGGGCGGCTCTTCAAGCACTTGTCTCTAAAGACTAGTGGGCGATCACGCGGAAGTCATCGCGGCGGTTCTTGGACCACGCGGCTTCGCTGTTACCCTGCACGGCGGGGTTTTCCTTGCCGTAGCTGATCATTTCCAGCTGGCTGGGGTTCACGCCAAGCGTAACCATGTATTCGTAAGAAGCACGGGCGCGGCGTTCGCCGAGGGCGAGGTTGTATTCCTGGGTGCCGCGTTCGTCGCAGTTGCCTTCGATGCGCACGCGGATAGAGGAGTACTTCTTCAGCAGATCGGCCTTGGTCTTCAGCATTTCTTTGTATTCGGGCTTGATGTCGAATTTGTCGAAAGCGAAGTAGACGCGGGCGTCAGTGATCTGCTGGATGGCCGCACGCATTTCGGGGGGTCAGGCCATCGTCATAGCCGGGTTCGCTGGTGGTTTTCTTAGCGCAGCCAAAGCCGGCGGCCAGGGCCATAACCAGAGCGAGAATAAGAGCATAGCGTTTCATTGTGTGTCCTCCTGAACAGCTCATTCTCCAAAAAAATTGATACCTTTCCTTTCTGCACACGCGAGGCCGTTTCGTCCTCGCATAACAGATGGTATCTGGCCCGCAATTTTTGTCAAGGCGTGGAAGGGGGTTTCGACGCACTTTCGTAAAATATTTTTTACCCATGTCATCCCGTAGGGGCGGGAAAATCGAGTAAAAACGCGGGTAAGAGGCCAATCTGTTAATTTCAAGCTATTTCTGCTGACCGGGCATCCCCCAGCGCGGGAAGTAGGCAGCGCCACCCCCGGTGGGAACCATTTTGGCGTCGCCGCCGTGACGTGTGGTCAGGAAAATACTGTGACCACTACGCGTCGAGGAGAACGCTATGAAGTAACTGTCGGCACAGAAAGCGGGCTGTTCATCGCTGCCGGGGCCGAAAGTGATCTGGCGTTCCATGCCGGTAAGCATATCCTGAACAAAAATGCGATGACCGTAATCGGTCATGCGGCTGTACACTACCAGGGTGCCGTCGGGTGACAGGTTGGCCTCGGTGTTGTACGTGCCGTTTTTGCTCACGCGCGTGACAGATCCGCTGCTCAGATCCTTAAGGAAAATCTGCGGACCACCCATGCGTGAAGAGGTAAATGCCATCTTGGTGCCGGTGCTGTCAAATGTTGGTGAAACGTTAATAGAATCACCCTGTTCCAGCACGCGTTCCTTCTGGAAAACATGGTTCAACTGAAAGATGACGGGGTACTTGCCGTTGGAGAGGGCCACCGCAACTTTGTTGTCAGGCATAAAGGCAGGGCCGATGACCACGTTGCCGGGAAAGCGGATGCGCTGCACCTTGCCGCTGGTGCGGTCCCAAACGCCGAGGGCGTGCGACTTTTCGTCAATATGGGTAAAGACCACAAAACGACCATCGGGCGACCAGGCAGGCGACATGGATTCGCCGGGCATGTTGGTGATCTGGCGCAGGTCGCGTCCGGTGGGCTTTACAAGCCAGACGTTGGCGCTCATCTTGCCCGTCTTTTTTACAAAGGCAAGTGTCGAGCGGAAGAAAGACCCGTTGCCCGTCAGGGCTTCAAGCAGGTCGGCGCAGAACCTGTCCGCAACTTCCGGCAGATCGTGCGCGGTTACCTTGGGGTATTCCTTGCCAAACAGACGGCCGCCGCTGTTGGTCTCAAAAGCGCGGATTTGCACCGGGCGGGTGCCGCTGTCGCCCTCTGGCCAGTAAGTGGTCACCACAATGTCCGAGCCAGCAAGCTGAAAGCGCTTGAAGTCAAGGGACGGCGGCTCGCATCCTGCCAGCACTACGCCGCCGAGCACCGCTCTGGGATCGGTAAGACGCATAAAGGGCAAAAAGCTCAGGTTTTGCTGCACAATCTTTTGCAGGTCAGCGCCCATGCCGCTTGCTTCGGCCTGGGGACCCTTGAGGGGAGCCGCCAAAGCAAGATTAACAATGTTTTGCCCCGGACCGTAAATGTCCACGCGCATGGCGGCCTGCGCCCCGCTTCCGAGAGCCAGCCAGAACCCCAGTGTCAGGAGAAGAAGCTGTTTTTTCATGGCGTACGTATTCCTTGTTCAGGCAGTGCGCCTCAGTGGCGCACCAGTATAAGGGTGATGTCCAGCGTTCCCCCCAAGTCGGCAGGCGGAGGGGGCACGCTGCCTGCTCGGCGTATGCCCCGCTGTACATATTTGTCAAGGAGCTTATCGCCTGTGGGCGTAACAACCTTGAAATCTGTTATATCTCCCTGAGGAGAAATTGTAAGCCTTAGGACGGATTCATACCTGCCCGGCGCTGTTTCCGCAGGAATAATCATGCCGTCTCGTAGCAGACGGGTAACCTCGCGGCGGTATTTGTTGCGGTCGGTTGCCTTGGTGCTTGCGCCCGGCGCAGCCACTTTACCCTGGGGCGCGGAAGCTGCCTCCGCCTTGGGCGAGGGCATCGGGCTTGTGCGCGGCGCTGGCAGCGGGGCGATTTTTTGCGACGGCGGTTCGACGGGCTCTCCGTAGCTGGGCAGAGTGTCGGCCTGTTGCGGCCTGACTGCGGCCTGCGGTTGTGCGGCTGTTGCGCCCTGCGCGCTTGGACCTGCCGGTCTTGAGCCTGTTTTGCCGTCGGCAGCTGATGGCTTGCTTTTGCCTATAAGCTGCGTGGCCGGGCCATTATCTGTTTGGCCCGCAGCCTGCCATGAGTTAGTCGTAGCAGATTTTTTGCCGTTGTCATCTACTTTTGGCGTGCTGCGGGGCGCTACCGGGGCCGGACGCATTTCGGGCATGTTTTTGCCGTCTGCCTTCGCCACCGCTTCGGCCCGCTCGCGGGCGCGAGCTTCCGCCGCCTCAGCGCGGGAATCGCCCAGCGCCGCCTCGGCTTTGCTTCTGGCCTTTACCTCGGCCCGCAGCGCTTCTTCGGTGCTCAGAGGCTCGGGCCTTGGCTTGCCCTTGGGGGTGCCGCTCCAGAATGTGAGTTGCACATCGATGGGGGCGCCGTAGGGGGGCGTGCCAAACGAGCCTATCTGGCGCACAGCGCCGCACACCGAGTTGTCAAAGGCTTCAAGGCCAGAAGACTTAAGCGCCTTGCAGTCTTTAACCTGCCCCTGGCTGTCGACGCTGACCTTGAGGCTGACCTTGAAGTCGCTTTTTAACGCCGGGGGCGGAGCCCAGATTTCTGTAATCTTGTCCAGCATGTTGCCCGCATAGCTGCTTTGATCCGCGCTGGCAGCGGAAGCGGCAAATGCCCCGCCCGCCGCAGCGCAGTAAAGCGCTACGGCGGCGAGGCAAAAAGTAATGCAAGAGCTGCTGAGGTTAGTGCGCGGTTTGGAAGGCATACATCCTCCTGAATGCGCGCGTTTACCGGATGCGCGTGTCTGTCCTGGCCGCTTTGCGGCCCCAATTGCTACTAAACCGTGCCTGACGCCTGCCGTGCCCGCCTGACAGATGACCCTTGCAATCCAGCGAAGGTCACCAGCTTGTGCGGTCAGTTGTCCGTCTGCCCGCTTGTGCCTCAGGTTTGCTAACCACTGTTTGCATCAGCCATCTGATGCCATGCGGGACCAGCCGCGCACCTTAATTTCGGCCGCGCAACTGCTGCAGCATGCCGCCTATCGGCCCATCAATTCGTCCAGCGTAAACACAAGGTCAAGGTCGCCGTAATCCGCTGATGGCGGGGGCGGGAACTGCCCGCTCTGGCTGGTGCGGATGATGGCGTTTACTGCAGAAGCGTCAAACTGCGAGTTGCCCGAGCCGTGCGTCACCGACGTCTGCAATACCTTGCCCTGCGAATCAACCTTGACGTTGATTATGCAGCGCAGGTTTACGCGCCCCGCTGAGGCGAAGCCCCAGTTGGGCCGCACGGCCAGCATAACCTGACCCATGTATACATCGCCCAGGCCGCCGCCGCCAGGGCCGTTGCCTTCGCCGCCGCCGCCGCCACGGTTGCCGCCTGCGTGACGCTGCGCCTGCGCCAGTGCCTGCTCAACCGCATTGCCCCGGTCGCCGGATTCGGCACGCGAGGTGGCTTTGCGGGCCTGCTGCAATGCCGCTGCCACAGGATCGACGTTGGATTTGCCATCCTTGGCGTCCTTGGCATCCTTTTTAGCTTCGGTCTTGGTTGGCTCTGGCTTTTTCTGGTCCTTGGGGGCTTCCTTGTGCGGTTCTTCCTTGGGCTTGGGCTTGTCTTCCTTTTTCTGCGCGATGGGTTTGGCTTCTTCCTTGGGCTCCGGCTTGGGCTGCGGCTTTGGTTCCGGCTTTGGCTCCGGTTTTTTTACCGCTGCCGCATCCTGCTTGGGCTGCGGCGGCACAGGCTTGGGCTCTTTTACTTCAACGCGTTCAGGGGCGGCAACTTCCGCCTTGGGCGCAGGCGGCGTAGGCGCAAGAGGCCCGTCGCCGGGCTGCCCCATATGCCCAAGAATGGGCGAGGGCGTGCGGTTGCCGCCTGTAGCGCCTTCCACCAGGCTGATCATGACCGGGGGCGTGTCCAGCTTGATGGGCGGGCTACTGGGCCAGAACCATATCAGCAAAAATATGGCCGCGTGCAGGCAGAATGAAAGAACATATGAGGCCAGGCGCATAGAGCAATCCTACTTTCGGGCGCGGGCGGGCTTGCCGCCCTTGGCATCGTCGGGCTGTTCGGCGATAACGCCAAGTTTTTCAATGCCCACGGCCTTGATGTGACCCATGACTTCCACCACCAGCCCGTAGGGCACGGACTTGTCGGCCTGAAGAAAGAGCGTCTTGTTCTTTTCCTTAACGAGGCGCTGCAGATATCCTTCAAGGTCGTCCATGGTTTCCACAGGGTACTCGTCAAGGTACAGCTTGCCGTCATTGCGCACGGTCAACACCATGTGGTCGGCTTCAGTGGAGAGCACTTCCACCTGTTTGGTCTGCGGCAGGTCAACGTCGAGACCCTGACTCATCATGGGGGTTGCCACCATGAAGATGATCAGCAGCACCAGCATAACGTCCACGAAGGGCGTGACGTTAATGTCTGAAACAAACTTGTTGCCGCCGCCAACGCTAGCGCCCATGCTACATCTCCGTTGCGCCCGTGCGCTGCACGGGGCGGTGGGCGTTGATCTCGCGCTGTACGCGGTTGAGGAACACGCCGGCAAAGTTCACCAGCAGCGTATCAACCTGCGAAAGCTTGCCCATAAAGATGTTGAAGCCGATGGTGGCCGGAACTGCAACCGCCAGACCGATGGCCGTAGCGACCAGGGCTTCGGAAATACCGGGGGCTACTGTGGCCAGCGAGGCCGACTTGAGCATGCCGATGGAGTGAAAGGAGCTCATGATGCCCCAGACCGTACCGAACAGGCCGATAAAGGGGGCTGTGTTGGCGCAGGTGGCCAAAATCGAAAGCGAGCTTTGCAGACGTGCCAGTTCGGTGCCCACGCCCTGGCGCAGGGCGCGGCGTACGTTGTCGACCACCACTTCGCTGCTATTGCCAAGCTCTTTGGAGCGGTTGAATTCAAGCACGCCCTGATGGGCGATGTAGTACAGCGGCGAGGTCGGGTCAGAACCAAGCGACTGCACCGCTTCGCGCAGATTAGCCGCTTTTTCAAACCGCTCTGTTCCGCTGAGCGCCTTTTTGTTGGCAGCGCTCAGACCGATGAATTTCTGGATCATCAGCCCCCAGCTCCCAATGGACATCATGACCAGAAACGCCAGCACCGCCTTGGCCACCAGGCTTGCCTGGGCGATCATTGAAAAAAAACTGAATTCCATGTGGTTCTCCATATCTGCGCAACAACTGTGGTCTTTTTCAGTGCGCCGCAAAAAATGCCAGCACGGCAGACGCATAGACGCGCCAACCGTCACGGCGGAGCTGCGGAATCCCGCAAGGACTCTGCTGCGCAGCATGCTACGACTGGGGTAAACTTTCAAGAAATTTTTTAGAATCCTTGCGGAGCGCGGGTTTGGCTTAAAAAGATGGCATTTGCTACAGGTGCGGCCTGTGTAATTTGCAACAGATGCATGGATATATGTAAAATTTATTTTTTGATTTTTAGCAGGGGTGTGAGCGTCAATTTTTTTTGATCTGGCAAAAAACTTGCCTGTGTTGCGCTGTATTGTCTTTTATGATGCGCATAATATATGTGATAACATTTTTTGTGCTACCTATATTGTCTGCATTTTTTTATTAAAAGAAAGCTATTGCAAGCGTACTTTGGCTAAATATCTTTTGTTGGCAAGTATTGCCAATGCCGCACGCTGCGGTGTATGAAAAACGTGATAAAGTAATTTTTAACAGGTTGCGGAACTTTTCCGCTTAAAAATATATGAAGCGCATTCCTGAACTGAGCCTGGTGTTTTTTGTTGTGGGGGCGCTTGCAGGTCCCGTGGGGGAGAGTTCCGCACTGGCCGCATCTTCTTCTACCTATGCCAGTTCTCCCGCCAGGGCAGCCGCGCCGGTTTTTAGCGGCAGAACGCTGCCGTCGGTGCAAAGCAGCGTATTGCCAGCTGGCGATGTGACAATGCCCGACGCGGTGGACAGGGCCATGCGGCACAACCCCAGCCTTGGCTCGCAAGAGGCGCAGGAGCAGTCTTCTGAAGAAGCGCGCAAGTCCGCGCGCGGTGCTTTTGGCCCCAAGCTGGGCACGACGTATTCCGTCGCCAAGCAGGAGACCAAAACCACCCCGTCCACTATCAACAAAACTCCGGAAAAGGGAACGTACACTTGGGCTGTGGAAATTTCGCAGCCGGTGTTTCAAGGCTTTCAGCTTTTGGCTAACTACCAGAAGGCGGCGTTGCAGGCAGACAGCGACAAGGCCAGCGTGCGCAACGCCGAGCTGAGCATGACGGAGAATGTTCAGACCCAGTTTCTGAACTACCTGCGCTACGAAGAAAGCGTACGCAGCCAGCGAGACGCTCTGGCTCGGCTGAAGGATCAGCTGCGCATAACAACCGCTTTTTATGAAGTGGGGCTGCGCCCCCGCCTGGACGTGCTGCAGGCCGAGGTTGACGTGCGCCAGTCTGAAAACACGCTGATTCAGGTCGAAAACAGCCGCGACACCAGCCTGGCCAAGCTGAACACCCTGTTGGGGTTTCCGGCCACGGCCAAAATAAAGTTTACAGGCAAGCTTGCGCACGTGCCCTTTACCCGGTCGCTTGAGCAGTGCCTCGAGGCGGCCTACAGGCAGCGCCCCGACCTGTACATTGCCGCCCGGTCGGTAGAGATAGCGGGTAAGTCGCAGCAGGCGGTGCAGAGCGACTACTACCCGCAGGTTGAGGCCTATTACAATATTACGCAGAGCGGCAACTCGCTTGATCTGCAGGAGCAGGGCGACCGCGGGTCGCGTAGCGCCGTGTGGGAAGTGGGCGCTCGCGCCACATGGAATGCTTTTCAGTGGGGAACCACCTACTACGCCGACAAAGAGGCTGGCTGGCTGGTGACCAAGATGCGCTATGCCGAAGAAGATCTGAAGCTTAGCGTTGGCTATGACATAAAGTCGAAACTACTGGCAGTGCAGGAAGCCGCAAAGCGGATTACCGTTGCGGAAAAGGGCGTGGAGCAGTCGACCGAAGCTTACAACGTGGCGCTTGCCCGTTATCAGGAGCAGGTCGGAACCAACTTTGACGTGCTGGACGCTTCGTCCAAGCTCACCACTGCCCAAGCGACATTAACAGGAGCTAAGGCCGACTATTTGACCGCCCTGGCGCAGCTATATGTAGCCATGGGCGAATTTCACCCTGATCTCATGCGGCGTTGAGCAACGGCACGACGGTTGCCGCGCCGCCCCAAAAGCGATTACGAATGAATGAACCCTACCTGAACATAACCCCCCTCGGAGGGTTAGGAGAGATCGGCCTTAACTGCCAGCTGTGGGAAACCGCAGGCGGCGTGGTAATGGTCGATTGCGGACTGATGTTTCCTGACGATGCCCATCTGGGCGTGGACGTTGTTATCCCGCATTTTGGGGCCGTCAGCGGCATCAAGGACAAACTGCTGGGCATTGTGCTTACCCACGGTCACGAAGACCACATCGGCGCACTGCCCTGGATTGTGCCCGAAATCAAGGGCACGCGCATCTACGGCTCACGTTTTACCCTGGCGCTGGTCGAGCACAAACTGCGCGAGCGTGAGATCCTCGACTGGGTGGAGCTCTGCCCCGTCACTGCTGACACCGTGCTGCCTTTGGGCGACCTGACCTTCCACTTTTTCCCCGTCTGCCACTCGATACCCGAAGGTTTCGGCCTGGGCATCGAGACACCCGTGGGCCGTGTGGTGCACAGCGGCGATTTCAAGATCGACCCGCACCCCCTGGACACCACGGGCACGGATCTGAATCTGTTCCGCAATTTTGCGGGGCCAGAGGGCGCGCGGCTGCTGCTTTCGGATTCCACCAACGTGGTGCGCGAAGGACGCTCGCTCACCGAGCGCGAGGTTAAGGATTCGCTGGACAAGATATTTGCCAAGGCGGAAGGGCGCATTGTTATTACGCTCTTTTCCAGCCATATCCAGCGCATCCAGGAAGTTTTTGACCTTGCGCGCGAGCACGGGCGCACGGTGGTGATCAGCGGCAAATCGCTGGCCAACAATATTGAGATGGCGCGAGACCTGGGCATAGCCAAACTACCGCCCTCGTTTTTTAACGCGCACAACGGCGTGCCCGACCTGCCCGACGACCAGATTGTACTTGTGGTGACCGGCGCGCAGGGCGAACCCTTGTCGGCGCTCTCGCGCATGGTGCTTGGCGGTCACAGACAGCTTGAGATACGCAAGGGCGACACTGTGGTCATGAGCTCGCGCATGATCCCCGGCAACGCCAAGGCCATATCCAAACTGATCAACGAAATGTACCGCATCGGCGCTGAGGTGCTGTACGAAAGCGTGCACGCCATCCACGCCTCGGGGCACGCCCAGCGTGAAGAACTGCGCGACATGCTTGAGGCCGTGCGCCCTGAGCTGTTCGTGCCTGTGCACGGCGAGTACCAGCATCTTGTCAAGCATGGCCGCCTGGCTGCCGAGTGCGGCGTGCGGAAGGACAACGTGATTCTGCTCGAAGACGGCCTGCCGCTGACGCTGTTGGAGGATTCCTTCAGGATCGAGCAGCGCGTGCCCGTCGAGTGTACGCTGGTGGACGGCAAGGGCGTGGGCGACGTAGGTTATGCAGTGCTCAAGGAGCGGCGCATCCTCGGCGACGAAGGCATGGTTATTGTTGTGCTGGTTGTGGATTCCGAAACCGGCAGCGTGCTGCACGGACCGGAGATGATCTCCAAAGGCTTTGTTTTTGAACAGCACTACAGTCACCTGCTTGAAGACGCCAAGTGCCTTGTGCTGGACGAAATTGAAGTCGCGCGCCCCGGCCAGCTCGGGCGGCTGCAGGAGGGCATACGGTCTTCGCTGCGGCGCTTCTTCCGCCGGGTGCTTGAGCGCGACCCCGTGGTCGTGCCGATCATCAGCGAAGTATAAGCGCTGGTCTAAGCGGTTACAGGCTGGTGCTTCGGGCCAAGGCCCGGTTCCGCAACGCCTGGGAGCACCGCAAGGCGCGTGCAGCTGGATTTTTTGTTTCTGCTGCGCACCGGGGGAGTTTAGTGTCCGGACCGAGGGGAATAAATCTCCTCCGCAGGCTTTATAGACTGTTCATATTGCCGCTGCCGACTTGTATATGTTGGCGGCGGCAATATTTTTTCAGGATGGCAGCCCTGTTGGGCAAAAAGGAATGACGCATGCGGGCAGGGGCGTCTTGGATATGTAGAATCCGGGTATGCCGGGGCATGCCCGCATGCAGCGTAAAAAACGGCGCGTCTGTCAACAACAAACGCGCCGTCGTGCAATCATGGTGCGCGGGAAGGCCGCAGGCATTGTGCCGCCGGTTGTATGGTCTACATGCCCAGGTAGGCTGTGCGAACTTCTTCGCTGGAGAGCAGGTTGGCTGCGGTGTCGCGCATGACGATGCGGCCGTTTTCCATCACATAGCCGTGGTTGGCGATGCGCAGGGCCTGGTTGGCGTTCTGCTCCACCAGAAAGACCGTGGTGCCGTTGGCGTTGACCTTCTGGATAATGGCAAAGATCTGCTGGATGATGATGGGGGCAAGGCCCAGCGAAGGCTCGTCCAGCAGCAGCAGTTTGGGCCGGGCCATGAGGGCGCGGCTGATGGCCAGCATCTGCTGTTCGCCGCCCGAAAGCGTGCCGCCAGCCTGTTTGCGCCGCTCTGAAAGGATGGGGAAGAGGCTGAACACGTAGTCCAGATCGTCCTTCACCCCGGCGGGGTCGCGCCGCAAAAAAGCGCCGAGATCGAGATTGTCGCTGACGCTTAGATCGGGAAATATCAGGCGGCCTTCCGGCACCTGCGAAATGCCCAGAGCCACGATTTCGTGCGGCGGTAACTGGTGTATGGGCTTGCCATACCAGAGAATTTCGCCTTTTCTGGGGCGGTTGATGCCGCAGATGGTCATGAGCGTGGTGGACTTGCCCGCGCCGTTGGCCCCGATCAGGGTAACGATTTCACCTTCTTCAATCTTCAGCGAAATATCGCGCAGGGCCTGAATGTTGCCGTAATAGGTGTCTACATTACGCAGCTCAAGCATCGCTTTCTCCCAGATATGCCTTGATGACGCGGGGGTTGGTGCGGATTTCGGCGGGTGTGCCTGTGGCGATGCAGGAGCCGTATTCCATGACATAGATGCGGTCGGAGAGCGACATGACCATGCCCATATCGTGCTCGATGAGCAGGATGGAGAGTTGCTGGTGGTCGCGTATGTGGCACACAAGCTCTTTGAGCTCGTTGGTCTCCTGGGGGTTCATGCCCGCTGCGGGCTCGTCAAGCAGCAACATGCGCGGTTCGGTGGCCATGGCGCGGGCGATTTCAAGACGCCGCTGCGCGCCGTAGGGCAGGTTGTTGGCCGTTTCGTTCCAGAACTCTTGCAGCTTCACCAGTTCGAGCAGCTCATAGCTGCGATCGATGCAGTCCTGCTCTTCCTTACGGGTGCGCGCATCACGCACAATGGCCCCAAAAATGCCAGCCTTGGTGCGGCAGTGGCGGCCTATCATCACGTTTTCAAGCACGGTCATTTCATTGAACAGGCGAATGTTCTGAAATGTGCGGGCCATGCCCATGGCTGTGATGATGTGGGGCTTTTTGCCGTTGAGCAACTGCTTTTCGCCCTTGGCGTCGTGCAGAAACATCTGCCCCTCGGTGGGAGTGTAGATGCCTGTAACGCAGTTGAAGAAGGTGGTCTTGCCCGCGCCGTTGGGGCCGATAAGGGCTACAATCTCGCCTTGGTTCACTGTGAGCGAAAGCTCGTTCAAGGCGCGCAGACCGCCAAAATCCTGCGAAAGGTCTTTTACTTCCAGCACCGGGTTCATGAGCGGCCTCCTTCGGCGCCGTGCAGCGCGCCGATTCGGTAGCGGCGTCGCTCGCCACTGATAAGCCCCTGTGGCCGGAAAAGCATCATGATCACCATGATGGCCCCGAAAAGCAGCATGCGGTAGTCAGAGAACGCCCGCAGATATTCCGGAGCGAGTATGAGTATGAGCGCGGCAATGACCACGCCGGCGATGGAGCCCATGCCGCCCAGCACCACCATGGAAAGGATCATGGCCGATTCCATAAAGGTAAAGCTCGACGGGTTGATGTAGGTGGTTTTGGCGGCAAAGATAACGCCCGCAAAACCAGCCCAGCACGAGCCCAGCGCAAAGGCCGAAAGTTTTACGCGGGTAATGTCCACGCCCATGGCTTCACAGGCTATTTCGTCTTCGCGCAGGGCCTGCAGGGCAAGACCCACGCGCGAGTTTTTGAGCCGCGTGATGACGACAATGGTAATGATCACCGCTGCCAGCACCAGATAGTAAATGTAGGTGGTGGAAGCCGTAATATCCATGCTCATGCCGAAAAAGCCGGGGCGGGGAATATCGCTTACACCGCGCGGGCCGCCGGTGACGCTGTTCCAGTTTTGCAGGGTCAGGCGCACTATTTCGCCAAAGCCCAGAGTGACAATGGCAAGGTAGTCGCCGCGCAGGCGCAGCACAGGAAAGCCCAGGCCAAGGCCAAACAGCACGGTAAGAAAGCCGCCTATAGGCAGGCAGGCCCAAAAGCCAAGGCCAAAGTACTGGTTAAGCAGGCCGTAAGTATACGCGCCAATGGCGTAAAAGGCCACATAGCCCAGCACCAGCTGGCCCGCCAGCCCAACCACGATGTTCAGCCCCAGAGCCAGCATGACATACAGCAGCGCCGAGATCATGATGTTGGTCTGGTAAAACGAGCTGACCATGGGCATGCCCAGCAGCACGACAGCGAGCAGCGCCAGGCCGCCCAGCCTGAGGCCGCGCCGGTTGCGGAAGGCCTCAATAATTTCAGCCAGGTTAAAGCCCGCTGGCAGCGTAACAATTTTTATGCCCGCCGCCTTGCGGGTAAAGCACCAGTCCCAGATCAGGGCCAGAACAAATATGCCTGCGCCCAGGGCCAGTATGCGGTCAAAACGCCAGATTACTGATTTTGCCGCTACGTTCAGCTTGATTCCCAGCACCGGCAGGGTAAGCAGCATGAACCACAGGGCGGCGATGGCGGCTTTAAGTATGCGCTGCATGGCTACACCTTTTGCACTGTGGCTTTGCCCAAGATGCCGTCGGGCCTGAAAATGAGAATGAGAATAAGAATGCCGAAGGCCAGCATATCTTCATAATTGCCGGAAAAATAGCCCGTGGTGAAGCTTTCGGCCAGGCCAAGCACAAGACCGCCCACCATGGCCCCAGGGATGGAGCCGATGCCGCCAAGCACTGCGGCGGTAAAGGCCTTGAGCCCCGCCAGAAAGCCGATGCCAAAGTTGACCTGCCCCATGTGCGAGGCGATAAGCACGCCGCCAAGGGCCGCCAGAGATGAGCCGACGATAAACGTGAGCGAAATGATGCGGTCGGCGTTGATGCCCAGCAAAAGGGCCATTTTGCGGTTTTGCGCGGTGGCGCGCATGGCCTTGCCCATACGTGTGTAACGAATGAAGACCGACAGCAAAACCATGGCAATGGTGCTGACCATAAGGATCAGAAAATCGCTGGCGCCCATGACGTAGTCGATGTGCTCAAGAAAATCCATTTCTGGCAGCAGGTTGGGAAAAGGCACAAAGTCGGATGTCTGCGCGAGCAGCACATAGTTTTGCAAAAAGATGGACATACCGATGGCGGAGATCAGCGGCGAGAGGCGCGGCGCGCCGCGCAGGGGTTTGTAGGCTACTTTTTCCAGCGTGTACCCGTAGGCGGAGCACCAGACAATGGCCGCCAGCGCGGCCACAATGAGGATGCCGCCAGCGGGGAAGCCGTAGACGCCAAGCGCGCCAGCTATCAGCAGGGCCGTAAAGGCCCCCAGCATATACACTTCGCCATGGGCAAAATTGATGAGCCCAATGATGCCGTAAACCAGCGTGTAGCCCAGAGCGATCAGCGCATAGATGCTGCCTCTGGTCAAACCGCCAAAAAAGAGCTCTATAAAAAATTGAATGTCCATGCAAACTCGCGTGCGGTACGGTAAGTAGTGCCGTTCGTTCCGCCTGTCCCGTTGGTGCCGTCAGCGATCGGCAGATGCGTGAAAAGCCGGGGCGCGGCCATGGCCGCGCCCCGGTAGACGTTTAGTCCAGCGTGAGGCTGTGCTTCAGTTCAACAAACTTGCCGTCCTTCACCTGGTAGATAGAAAGGCCCATACCTGCGGCGTCGCCGGTCTTGCTGAAGGTCAGCTTGCCCAGCGGGGTTTCCACGGGGCTGTTGTGCAGAGCTTCCACAAGCTTGGCGGCATCGGTGGAGCCAGCCACTGCGATGGCGTTGATGAGCGCCTGGGTGGCGGCATAGCCGTTGTAGTAGAAGGAACCGGGATCGCTGCCGAACATCTTCACATGGCCTTCAAGGGCATGCTTGTAGGCGGGCAGGTTACTGGTGTCCTTGGGGTAGGAGGCGTACACGCCTTCACAGTCCTTGCCGGCCATCTTGATGAAGGCATCGTCCTTGAGGCCGTCGGGGCCGATCATGGCGGTGGTCACGTGGTCGCGGCGCATCTGCTGCAGCAGCTTGGAGGCGGTGGGCTGGTAGCCGCCGAACACGAGGATGTCGGGCTTGGCGCGGCGCAGTTTGCGCACAACGGCAGAAAAGTCAACGGCGTCGGGGGTGACGGCTTCGTACAGCACGGTTTCAACACCGGCTTTTTCGAGCGTTTCGCGGTTGTTGTCCACAAAACCCTTGCCGTAATCGCCGTTATCGTGCAGGTAGGCGACTTTTTTGGCCTTGAGGCCGTTGAGGATAAAGTCGCTGGTCAACTTGGCCTGGGCCTTGTCGTTGGCGATGGTGCGGAAGAAGTAGGGGTTGGTGCCACTCTCGGTAAGGTTGGGGGTGGTGGCCGAAGGCGACATGGACACGATCTTGGCTTCGGTGTAGAGCGGCAAGGTTGCCTTGGTAGCGCCGGAGCAGATGTGGCCCATAACCACGTTAACCTTTTCGGAAATCAGCTTGGTAGCCGCGTTGGTGGCCAGCTCGGGCTTGCACTGGTCATCCTGGGCGACCAGCTCGATCTGACGGCCAAGCACGCCGCCCTTGGCGTTGACTTCGGCAATCACAACCTTGGCGGCATTCAGACTGGGAACGCCGTATGAGGCCAAGTCGCCAGAGTGCGCGCCAGCAACGCCGATTTTAATGGGATCCGCAGCCATTGCGGGTGCGGCAATTGCCACGCAAAATGCCATTGCAGCAAGCCATGTCATACCTTTTTTCATCTCCGCCCTCCGCGAGAAAAGATGTGCGCACAAATCATGCGCCGCTTGTGGATGAAGGCTTTTCTATTGCCTCATTGCGGGCATCCTGTCAATGCAAGCATGGCGCGGCGCTTGAAGCTACGCGTGCGTGCAAGTGGCTCAAGCCTTGACCAAAACAGGTATTTCAGCCTCCCGGCTGCCGTCAGGGCTCAAGAGCTGCGTGCAGGGCCGCAACCCCCCTGTTTATGGCCTGCTCTGACAGGTGGGCGTAGCCCAGTATAAGCTGGTGGGCGTGCGCTCCGTCGCGCCGGAGCGAATGTTGCTCCACGGGCGCAGCCAGCACCCCCTGCCGCCGCATGGCGGCCAGAACCTGATCTGAAAACTGTATGCCGTTAAATTCCGCAATCATATGCAGCCCCGCAGCTTGACCGCTGGCTGTAAACCTGCGCCCAAAGTGGTGCTGCAGGCACTGGAGCAAAAGCAGACGCCTGCGTTTGTACAGCTTGGACATTTTCCAGATGTGCCGCTCAAGGCCGCCGCTGGTTATAAACGCCGCCAACGTGCGCTGCGACAGCGCATCGGTATGTACGTCGGTATACTGTTTTTCCTCAATCCAGGCTTGGGCCAGCCTTTCGGGCACAACGGCAAAGCCCAGCCGCAGCGCCGGGGCAAGAATTTTGCTGAATGACCCGATGTAGATGACCCGGTCAGGGGCCAGCTCGTGCAGGGCGCTGACCGGCGTGCCCTCAAAGCGAAACTCGCCGTCGTAATCGTCTTCCACCACCATGCAGTCGCTGGCGCGGGCAAAGTCGAGCAGGGCCAGCCGTCGGGGTGCGGAAAGAATGCCGCCTGTGGGGTACTGGTGCGACGGCGTCACGTACACAAAGGCACAGCGGTCTGCAATACGGCTCGGCAGGTCGCGCAGACGGGCCGTGTCCATGCCGTGCGCATCCGCCGCGACGCCTTCTACCGCGTAGCCAGCCCGGGCAATGACCTCTACCAGCCCCCGGTGCACAGGGTCTTCAACAATTGCCAGGGCTTCCGGGCGGCCGAGCAGACGGGCCACAAGCCGCAGCCCCTGCGTTGCGCCGGTTGTAATCATTATCTGTTCCGGGTGGGCGCGCAGGCCGCGCATGCGCAGCAGCCAACCCGCGATGGCCTCGCGTAGCTCGTCGACGCCCGCCGGGCTGCAATAGCGCAGGGCAGAGGCTGGTACGGCGTCGCAGACCTGCCGGTACAGCCTGCCCCATTCCGCAGCGGGAAAGTGCTCAAGCGCCGGTATGCCCGACTGGAAATTTATCAGCCCCGGCGGGTCGCAATGCCGCCCGACCTGTTGTTGGGGCGATACGTCCGCAGCCGCAGACGTCTGGGGCGCTACATGCGCTTGCGGGCGAATGCCATGGGCCACTCTGGTTCCCGAACCGCCGCGGGATTCAAGGTAGCCCTCGGCAAGCAGCTGCTCATAAGACTCAAGCACGGTGCTGCGGGCCACACCCAGCTCTTTGCACAGCAGGCGGGTGGAGGGCAGCCGGTCGCCAGCGGTCAGGTCGCCGCGCAGGATGAGGGTCTTGATCTGGCGGCATATCTGGCGGCTCAGCGAAAAGGGGCTTTGCGCATCAAGGGTTAGCCACATGGCGCACCTAAAATTGGTATGGTGGTAAGTATAAAAAAGTGGCACTTACATGGACCACTTTTCCCAGGCTACGCTCTCCGCAGCTGGATGGCAATGCGCGCCAGCAGATAACTACCGCCGAAAACAGGCAGGAGAGAGGTTCAGTATGGGATTATGCAAAAACAACATGCCTTGCGCGCCGGAAAATGCGCATGCGGCGGCGCAGGCCGAACAGGTGCAGGATGCGGGGCAATATGTGCCAGCGCAGGCTCCATCGCGTGCAAAACCCTGGGGCGCATGGATCAGCCTTGCCCTTGCCATGAGCATAGCGGGCAGCGCCGTGGTGGCGGGCAAGGTGTTGGTGGGCAGCTTGCCGGTTTTTCTGGCTGCGGGGTTGGGGCTTGCGGCAGGCCTTGTGCTGATGCTGCCGATGCTGTGGCTGCGGGGCGAAACCGGGGGGCTTGACCGCCGCACGCACGCCACGCTGGCGCTGCAGGCCCTGTGCGGCATTGCCCTGTACCGCGTGTGCACTTTTGAGGGGTTGCGCTTTACCAGCGCGGCCTCGGCTGGTCTTATGAGCAGCGCAGCGCCTGCCGTGATCGGGTTGATGGCGTGGGGGCTGCTGCGCGAGCGCCCACCGTTGCGGCGTATTGGCGGCATCGCCTGCGTGAGCGCGGGGCTGGTGGCCATCAATCTGTCGCCCTTTTGGGGGGGATCCGCCTCGACGGAGCTGGCGGGGGGCGACCAGTGGCGCAGCTTGCTGGGCAACGGTCTTGTGTTGGTGGCGGTGCTGTGCGAGGCGGCCTTTTCGGTGCTCAGCAAGGCTCGGTGCTGCCCCATGTCGCCCCTGCGGCGCACAAGCATTGTTTCGCTGTACGCCTTTGTCATGTTGCTGCCCATGGCGTTGCTTGACGCCAGAGACTTTGACCTTAGCGCAATGCCGGTTCGTGCCGTCTGGGGCATCGTCTATTATGGAGCCGCCGTGTCGTACCTGTCGTACGTGCTGTGGTTTAGGGGCATTGCCCAAGTTCCGGCCAGCGCCGCCGCTGCCTTTACAGGGCTTGTGCCGGTTAGCGGCGTAGTTTTGTCGTGGCTGGTGCTTGGCGAGCGGATACTGTGGACGCATCTGGCAGGGCTGGTCTGCGTGACGGCGGGCATCTGGCTGTCGTGCGCGGCCAAAAATGCACCGGCCCGCAACTGACGGCGGGCGGGATACGGCCCTAACCGCCTGATGGAAAACACAGAAACCAGTCGCGCAACGCGCGGTAAGTCACGGCCTGTTGTGGTTTCTGGGCGCGTTGCCGTGGCAGCGCTCAAACAAAAGGGGGGCAAAAGCCCCCCTTTTTGTAGTTATCTCACGGTCAGCAAACTATTCTTCTTCGCCTTCAAACTTGATGAACCCGGGGTTCACGTTGACCATGGCGTTGACGATCAGTTCCACCAGGCCGCCGTAGGCGAAGTTGTTCTTGGTGTACAGGTCGTTGTGTTCCAGCAGTTCGCGGATCTGGCCTTTGCAGTTGGAGCAGGGAGCGCAGATGTACTTGCGGGTTTCCGGTCCAAGGCAGTCCTTGAAGGCTTCGCCGATCTGCCACATCTTTTTGCGGCCAGAGATGTTGCCGCGCCATTGTTCAATGTTGTTGCGCGTCATGATGGCAAAGCCTGAGCCGCCGCCGCAGCAGTAGTTGTCCACGCCGTGGCAGGGCATTTCGCGGAACATGGGCGCAATTTTGCGCACGATTTCGCGCTGGGGTTCAACAATGCCCATGAGGCGCACGATGTTGCAGGGGTCGTGCAGGGTCACGGGGAAGTTGTTGCGCGAGGGATCGAGCTTGAGACGGCCAGACATGACGATGTCGTGCAGGGTCACGTAGCAGCTTTCGCGAGGCACCTGGTATTCAAAGGGGATGACGCGGTCGGCAATGACGGTCAGGGCCTTGTGGGCGTGGCCGCATTCACCAATGACGATCTTTTTCACGCCAAGTTCTTTGGCGGCCATCATGTGCTGCAGGGCGATGCGGGCGGTCTGGGCGTCGTCGTAAAACACGCCGTAGTTCACGCCGTCGTACGCCAGCGCCTTGCTCGAGAGCGTCCAGGAGAGGCCCGCTTCCTGGAAGATCAGGGAGAAGGCGGCGATGTTTTCAGGCCAGGCCATCACTTCGCCAGCGTTGTGCAGCAGCATGATGTCTGCGCCCTGCACGTCAAAGGGCGTGTGGATGCCCACGCCGGTGATTTCGGTGTAGTCCTCGTCGATGAACTCCACGTTTTCTTTCACCACTTCAGGCGTCATGCCGGTGGAAGACCCGCACTTCATCTGGTTCATGGTGCCTTTTTCGTGCAGTTCGCGAGGGTAGATGCCCATTTCCTGGCTGAAAAGCTTGCGGATTTCGCGGGCCAGCAGGCCGTTGTCAACGCCGATGGGGCAGGTCTGGGCGCAGCGGCGGCAAAGGTTGCAGCGGTAGGCCAGTTCGCCAAGGCGAGCCACGGTCTTCCAGTTAAGGCCCATGTCGCCGTAGCGCCATTTGGCAAAGGGTTCCTTTTTCACATACTGCTTGTAGATGCGGCGAAATATCTCGGACCGGAAGTTGGGCCGGTACATTTCGTTTTTGCCCGACATCTCGTACAGATGGCAGGCTTCAGAGCAGGAGTTGCACTGGGCGCAGTAGTCCATGCTGGTTTCAAGCATGGGCAGGAAGGTCCAGTTGTTCTCCTTGCTGAACAATTTGCGCATGCCGTTGAGGAACTTGTTGACCATTTCCTCTTCTTCTTCCTTGTTCTTGGGCATGGGGATGTTCAGCACGCACACTTCGTCAAGGATGCAGGCGGTGTTCTGCTTCTGCTCGTCTGTAAAGGGCTTCCAGGGCATGGTTTTCACGTCCAGGGGAAGCTCAGGAATATCCTTAAGGTCAATGCTGACCATCTGCCCTTCGGCAGTGGAAACATCTTTCAATTGCAGGGTATCTTTCATGATGGAACTCCCTAGTCTTCCTTCTTGGGGGCTGCGGGATTGGTGGTGGCCACGTCAACCCAGGTCTTGGGCTGGCCGTCGCCAGCGATATGCTCGGCAGACCACGACACGTTGTACTTCAGAGCGTCCATGATCTTTTGCTGGTTCTTGGGGCTGTAGTTGGTGGGTTCGTCGCCCCAGCGGATGTCGTGGTAGGTGAAGTACTTCATGAAGACGTGGCCCATGTGAGTCATGGGAATCCAGATCAGCAGGAAAAAGCCCACCAGCAGGTGCAGGCTGAACAGCACGTTGGTCTGGGGAGCAAAGTGGAACGTGATCAGATTGTACATAAAGGTGCGGGCCAGCTCAAAGTAAGAGGGGGCCGAAACCCAGGCCGCCAGACCCAGCGCGCCGAAGAGAACAAAAACAAGCAGGTTGAAGTAGTGCTCGGGGGTGCTGTAGCGGCGCAGGCCTTCATCGGCCCGACGGCGCAGCACCAGGCTGACGCCGCCCACGATGATGCACAGCGTGCCGGCAAGAGCACAGGCGCTGATGATATTACCCACAAAGATCATCAGGCCGCCCTGCGGGTCAAGGCCCAAAAGCTGCGCAACGGCAGAGCACAGCACTATGATGGTTCCGCCCATGAGCATGTACATGCCCACATGGAAGGGATAGGTGCGCACCCACAGTTTGAGGTTGTGCTCAAAAGTGGCATGCAAAAAAAGCACTTCGGTCAGCAGAGCCTTCACATCGCCCATGTGCTCAACATGCCGGGGCTTGGTCCACCAGTCCTTTTCTTCCATAAAGCTGCCGCCGTACACCGTCTTGGAGCCTTCGTGAGGCACTGGGTACAGTTCCCACCTAACGTGCAGAGGGCTGGCTGCGAGGTAGGATTTGATTTTAAGGTAGGCCATGCAGAAAAAGCCGGCTACCGCCAAATAGCCAAGAATGTAAAAAAGTGTGCTCATGCGTTTACTCCCGTGGGGTCAAGATGCCGCTAAATCGTGGGTTAGTTGCGGCCGGCACAGCCGACACGCTTTCAAGCCCGGCATGCGTCTGCCTGCCTGCAACCTCTCCTTTGAATGGACCGACGCCTGATGAATTCCGACCATTGTAATCAGGAATTGATCACAGTAGGGCAGATAGTCAAGGTGTACGGTGACCCCCCTGATACTCAAAATTAAGAAAAATGCAAAGATGTCAGGTGGAAACAATACAGTAAAGTTAATCCAGATTAATCTAATTTTATTTAAATAAATCAGGTAGATTACACTGTTTAAAAAAAAATTTCAAGGTAAGCAAAAAATTTTTGAACAAGCAGCAAATAATTTTTTTATACTGATTTGGTATGATAAAAATTATCTGTGATGTCGGCCTAATAAAAAAGGCCGGCTTGCGCCGACCTTTAGTGAAGGAAAAATGCTAAATTTTTTGATTTTGTACGAGTAGCTACATCGGTATCTACATAAGGATACGATTGTCGTGCATCAGATCACGCAGGGTGATTGAATCAAAGACTCCATCAAGGGTTGACTGCAGATTTTTCCAGGCTTTTCTTACTTCGCAGCCATCAAAGCGCGCACATTCACCGGGTTTTTCCATACAGCTGGTAAGTTCTATCCCGCCTTCCATGAGCTTGACAATACATCCAAATGTGAGTTCCTCAGGCTTGCGCAAGAGTACATGACCGCCCTTGGCCCCTCGTATGCTGCCCGTGATGCCCGCCAAGCGCAGTTGGCGTAATATCTGCTCGCTGAATTGCGAGCTGATGCCCGTTTGCGCTGCCAGCAGGCTGGAAGAGACTGGTTTTTCCATGCCGTTTAAAGCCAGAAATAGAAGGATTCTGGCAGCATAGCGTGTTTTGGCCGAGAGCTTCATTTTGTATCCCTCTTGAGCAGACTAAATGTAAATCTGCCATGCCTGCCGGCGACTCTGCGCCGTTAATGCGGCTGTTCTCTTACTTTTGACGCGCAACCATAACACATAACTTTGCGCATGGGCAGTATTTTTTTTTTGACGCGCAAAGGTTGCGAAACTATTCACATCGCGAAAAGCGCGAAAAAAACGGTCGCGCCATGCGGGGATTTTTGGTCATCTACCCGCTTGACGGTAAAAAAATGGTGCGCTAAAAACATGATCAAAACAGTCTAAATTAGACAGATATGGTTTCGAGCTAGTTATTGTCTCCAGCAAAATAAGGAATGAATATGCGTATTTCGACAATGGCCTGCCATGCTTTGCACCTGCTCTTGTGCCTTTCTGAACAAAGCGAGGATGTTCCGGCCTCTGCCTCCGAACTTTCGGTCTGCACAGGCATTTCTGAAAAATTTGTTCAAAAGATCATGCGCCTGCTTCAGGCAGAGGGCATTGTCAAAAGCGTTCGCGGTATTGCTGGCGGTCATATGCTTGCGCGTACCCCTGACGAGATTACCCTGGCGGACATTATTTTTGCAGTTGAGGGCGGTATTTCCCTGCCTGGCGTCAGCAAGGCTGCGCCCGTGGGCAAAGCGGCCTTTGACGCATGGGATAAGATCGCCCGCTCCATGCACAGTTCGCTTGAAGCCGTGACTCTTGGTTCAGTTCGCCAAAGCAGCGCTTCGACGCAACGTCATGCCACCCGCCGCAGGGTGGCGCAACCTTCTTCTCCGCTCCTGCCGGAGACCGACTTTGGAGGCACCAATGCAAAAGCATATTCTCTTGGTAGACAGCGATGCCGAAAGCCAAAGCAGGCTGTCTCAAACCCTTCAGCAGTGTAATTACCGGGTAAGCACAGCCAAAACCTGCGCTGAAAGCTTGACCATGGTCGAGCGTGACCGCCCCGACTGCATCGTGTTTGATGTGGATCTGGAGGGAACCTCTGGAACCATCATGTACAGTCGGCTACGCCGCAATGCGGACACGAGGGCGCTCCCCGCTGTGGTATGCACCTCTGTGGGGCCGAGGCCGGTCTGCTTTGGCACGGGCATACCTGTACTTTCAAAGAACTGTTCGAGCGATGCGCTGCTGTCTACCGTCAGCGCCGCCATGGCATAGCAGCCTTGCTGCGTGCCTGACGGTCAGGCTGGGATGATGCCCGACCGTCAGGGCTGGTGGTTTGCTCTGCCTGAGCGCCCTGCAAAAGGACAAATGTAGGCGCTCCCTGCAGTGAGTCTCTCTACGCAGCAATGTGAGACATTGATTACTTTGGGCCCGCCTGCCAACAGGCGGGCCCATTTTGTTGCTGATAGCCTGCCTACACCTCGTTGTGGGGTATATGGTCGGGGATGATTAGCATATCAACCAGCAGAGGTTTGAGGAACGACCACTTGATGTTGTGCTCTTCGTACACTTCCATCATGTCACGGATGGCGTCCCAACAGTTGTGGCAGGGCGTGATGACCATTTCCGCACCGGTGGCGTGTATCTGATCCAGTTTGTTTTTGAGGCCAATGTTGCGCTCTTTGCGGTACAAGCCGATGCCGTTGAGGCCGCCGCCGCCGCCACAGCAGAAGTTGTGGTCGCCCTTGGGGTCCATCTCGCGGAAGTCTTCGGCTATGTAGCTCATGATTTCGCGGGTGGCCATGCCGAGCCCGTGGTTGCGCACGTAGTTGCACGAATCTTGGAGTGTGCAGGGCATCTTGAGCTTTTTGGCAGGGTCAATCTTGAGCTTGCCCGTGCGCAGCATTTCCGCGACCCATTCCACGTAATGCATAAAACGCACCGGCGGGTCGCCGCTTTCCTGCCCGGCCCAGTAGGGGCCTTCAACCACTGTCGCGCGGTGGGCGTGGCCGCACTCGGTACCCACCACGACCTTGGGCTTGATGCGGTCAATGGCGGCGTAGATGCGCTTGACGTTTTGCGAACAGCCTTCCCAGTCGCCCGCAAACATGGTGAGGGACGTGTTTTCCCACCCCTCGCGCGGCACGGTCCAGTTGGTGTCCGTAACGTGAAACAGAATGGCGGCCTGGGCGATGTCGTCAGGGTAGTGCTTTACCTCGCGGGCGTTGAGCACATACATGACGTCTGCATTTTCTTTTTCAACAGGAATTTCCAGTTCAGGCCATTCCTCCTGATGTTCTTCGACCATCCATTCGCAGGTTTCGATCCAGTCTTCTTCGGTCACATCCATCTGCGCGCCGTACACGCGGTGCATGCCCGAACCGATCTTCATCTCCCACGGGATAAAGCCGTGCTTGAACAAAATGCCGCGCAGATAGCTGAACATGACGCCTGTATCAATGCCGTGCGGGCAGTAAACGGCGCAGCGGTTGCAACAGGTGCACTTGCCCCAGGCTGCGTCCATGCACTTGATCATAAATTCGGCATCAACCTTGCCCTTGCGGCGCAGCAGCTCGCCAAGCGTCACCTGGATCTTGTATGAGGGGATCTGCGTGGGATCGTTGTTGTTGGTGCGGTAAAAGAAACAGCTGTCCGCGCACATGGCGCAGTGCGCACATACGCTGAGCCATGTGCGGGTGCGCGATTTGCAGGTTTGCTCAAGGTCGCGGGCCAGGGCCTCCTGATCGACCTTCATTTCCTTCATCTGGCTGTAGTATTGCGCCCCACCCTTGTCTTTGAGCAGTTCAAGGATGCCTTCTTTGGTGGTTACCGGGGTTGGGGTGCACAGCAATTCGGACATGGTTCGCTCCTTTCAGGCGAAAAGATAATTCGTTTGCCCCGCTTACCAGGGGAAAGCGCCGCCGCGCGTTGCGCCGCCTCTTTTGATGGCAAAGTCCATGCCGATCTGGGCACGAGACATAAAGAAGAGCACAATGTGCGAAAGTTTGGTGAAGGGGGCCAGCAGAAGAAACAGTTCGCCGCTGAGCACATGGGCGATCATCCACGTCTGGTAGGCCCCGCCGTCAAAGCGGGCCATCAGGCCGGTGGCAAATGGCAGAAAGGTCAAAAGCAGTATGAGCCAATCCTGGCCGCTGTTGAGCTGCCTGAGCGCCGGTGAGGAAAGACGCCGCAAGGCAAGCAGCACAAGGCCGGAAAGGGCCATGATGGCAAGCACGTCGGCAACGCCACCAGGCAGCGACGGCAGGCTTATGCCCACATAGGTTTCAAGCAGAACGGTGTGCCCAAGAAGAAACAGCGGTATCAGCACCGCGCCAAAATGCAAAATAAAGAAAAGAACCGCAGCAACAGGCTGGGCCCGCCAGCCGCTGGTGCCGCCGGGGACAAGCCATTTAAAGATGGAAACGAGAGCACCCGGGATGGATCGGTCGGTATGGTAGCTGTAAGCCACGCGCTCAAGGCGGGCATCAAGGCCTCGCACATACATGACCGCGCGTGCAAGCAGGCCGATGACAAACACGGCAAGTGAAATAATAAAGAGTGGTCCGGTAATGAAATCCAGCATCTGATTCTGCCTCCTACGTATTCTTCAGTGTTCCTTGAGCCTACAGGCTATTTCGTTTTGCCGGCAAACTCAGATGCGGTGCGTTCGCTGTGGCAGACACGGCAGTCCACAAGGCGCGGCCCCTTGCCAGCCTTGACGTGGCAGTCCGTACAGGTGGCGTGCATGTAGGCGACCTGCTTTTTTGCGGCAACCGAAGTAACGTCTTTGAGGGTTTCAGACATGCCTGCGTCAGTCATGTTGTGGCAGGTCGAACAGTCTCCGTTTTTGGCCTCTAACGCCTCCACATGCTTGTCATGGGGAAAAAAGACCTTGGGCATTTCGGGCTTGCTCACGGACGGTGTTTTGACGGGGACAAGCTCGTTGCCAAGCGCAGCGCCGGGCATCAATGCCAGGCCGCAAATCAACAGTAACAGGCAAGGGAGAGTGGTTCTGAATCTGATAAGTTTTTCCCGCATGATGGATCCTTGCTTCCTGACAAAATCCAGATGGTGTTACCCAGGTCTGAATCGCTCCGGGCACAATTGGGGAAATCCCGCACGCATGCTACGGGATTTCCCGTTGCAAACATTTGCCTAGACCTGGGGCTGACTAAGGGCCTCAGCCGCACTGCGCATAAACACGGCGCACTTGTAGGGTTCGCCCTTCATGCAGCGCATGGCAAAGGCAGCCGCCATGTACATGAAGAGCCGCGATTCATAGTCGAGCCTTGTGGTGTGCAGCCAGTGGTCGTGAGGGTTGCCGCCCTCGGCCAGCTTGCGCGCACGCGCCAGATCTTCGGCATATTCATCGCCAGTAAGCTTGGTGAACAGTTCGCAGATTTCTTCGGCCAAATATTCGCGTTCTGACAAAGCTGACATAGCAACCCCCTGCGTCTTCCGCAGTCGCGCCCCAGTCTATATGAGGCGGTTAAAAAGAGCAATTAATTAATAAAAAACTTGATGTAATTAATCCGTACAAATTTATTCTCATATAAAATATACGGTGTCAACGAGGTATGGATTTTTTTATGCGAAAAAATCAAAGTTAAGCTCAATAATTGAAAGAATTGGCAATTTAATTTAAATGAGAAAATTTGCACAAGCGGCTTTAAGTCTAATGTATTGATATTGCAATGAAGCAACATATTGCATAGCAAATTGCTACTGTTAATGTGAAATAATTTTTTTCAAAACGCTGTTGTGTATTTTTTGTGCATAATCGTAGCTAAATGATTGCTTATTGTTTCTGTAAGTAATCATGTTTGTATGTTCAATCTATGACAACAGCACCTCACGAACACCCGAAAGGCGAATGCAATCAGCTGGCATGCTTCTGGGTAACATGCTGTAATATTTTGGTTTAGTAACAGATTGGGCAGCAGGGCAATAATGGGGACGCCGACGAGGCTTCAGGCTGGCGGCGCGGTATGGGCATGCGCTCCTCCCTCGGTGGTTTTGGTGGGCACGTGCTGCAGGCAGGCTGTCGGATGCAGGGTAAACCCTAAAGGGGAACGACACGCCCCGCATCGCCGACTGAGATGCAGCAAATTCACCACAGGGGCCTTGGATCGGTTTGCTGAAACAGAAGTATGGAAAAAGGGTCTGCCGTGGCTATGGGCGATCTGTTGACAAAGGGGGGGGGCGGCCGCAGCCAAATGCACATGGCCCAGCCCTGCAACCTGGTGTCGCCGACGGTATGGCACTGGCGGTAAATAAGTTGCCCGGCCCGTCCCCTCAAGCAACCCGTTGGGCCTCCGGCGGTTGTTCTGTGCGTGCAGTGTGGAATCAGTCAGGAGATTGATGCCTGACTCAGGCAGAAGCAGGAGGCTGCTAGCGTACGATGGGCATAACGACCGCATTGCGTGCAACCTCACATTGCGTCGGCTATGCCGTGCAAGGCGTTCAGGCGCAGGCAGCATGTCTTTACACAGGGCAGGCCGTACATTGCGCACAGGAGCCCTGTAAAACGCAAAAATCCCCCCGAAAGGAATCCTTTCGGGGGGGACAGTCGTATGCTTGCCGACAGACAGCCCAAGGGCGGCCTGTGCCGAGGCTTAGTTGTTCAGGTCAACCAGGACGGGGTTTTCCTCAAGGTCTTCGAGGAATTTGTCCGGGCGTTCCTTCTGGTCGGGAACCACGATGTCGCCGTTGACGTATTCGCGGTAGCCCGTACCGGCAGGGATAAGACGGCCCACGATGACGTTTTCTTTGAGGCCGCGCAGGTAGTCCATCTTGCCCTTGAGCGAGGCCTCGGTGAGCACCTTGGTGGTTTCCTGGAAGGATGCCGCCGAGATGAACGAGGAGGTCGTCAAAGAAGCCTGGGTGATACCAAGCACCAGCGGTTCAGCAGTGGCGGGAACGCGGCCCTCGGCTATGACCTTCTGGTTTTCGGCCTTGAATTCCGCCTTGTCCACCTGCTCGCCCACAAGGAAGCTGGTGCCGCCGCAATCGAGAACCGTAACCTTTTTGAGCATCTGGCGCACGATGACTTCAATATGCTTGTCGTCGATACCCACGCCCTGGAAGCGGTACACTTCCTGGATTTCGTCCACGAGGTAACGGGCCAGGAACTTCTCGCCCCTGGTGCGCAGGATGTCGTGCAGTTCGGGGTAACCTTCCGTCAGCGGATCGCCCGCCTCCACAAAGTCGCCGTCGGCAGCGGTGATGTGTTTGCCCTTAGGCACGAGGTATTCTTTGGCCTCGCCGATTTCAGGGGTGACCACAAGCTTGCGCTTGCCCTTTGATTCGCCAGCGTAGGTGACAGTGCCCGCGATTTCAGAAACCACGGCCATGTCCTTGGGCTTGCGCACTTCAAAGAGCTCGGCCACGCGCGGAAGACCACCCACGATATCCTTGGTCTTTGATGTTTCGCGCGGCTTACGGGCGATGATGTCGCCTGCCTGGATGTCCGCGCCGTCCTTGATCATGATGATGGAGCCGACAGGCAGGGTATAGACCGCCGCCGTGCCGCCGTGGCTGCGCTTTTTGACGCTGCCATGCTCATCGCAGATGGAGATGGACGGACGGAAGTTGGTGGTGCGGTATTCCATAATGGTCAGGGATGCCTGACGGGTAATATCGTCCACCTTTTCCTGCACGGTCTTGCCGTCGATGATGTCCGTAAAACGGATGACGCCTTCTTCTTCGCAGACAAAGGGTTCGTTGAACGGATCCCATTCGGCCAGCACATAGCCCTTGGCCACTTCCTGCCCGTCATGGACAAGCAGACGCGCGCCGTTGGGCAGAATGTATTTTTCGCGTTCGCGGCCCTGTGCGTCCACAATGGTGAGCTGGCCGCTCTTGCCGAGCACCAGTTCCACGCCGTCGCGGTTGGTGACGGCGCGCACGCGGTTGAGGATGACCCGGCCCGCGTTCTGGGCTTCGAACTTGTTCTTTTCAATGGTGCTCGACGCTGTACCACCGATGTGGAAGGTACGCATGGTAAGCTGCGTGCCAGGTTCACCGATTGACTGGGCGGCGATGATGCCCACTGTTTCGCCCGTGTTGACCAGGTGCCCGCGGGCAAGGTCGCGCCCGTAGCAGAGGGCGCAGATGCCGCGTTCGGCCTGGCAGGTAAGGGGCGAACGCACGGTGACCGAAGAGATGCCCTTGTCGCTGATAAGCTGGGCCTCTTTTTCTTCGATAAGCGTGTTTTCGGGCAGCAGCACGGTGTTTGGATCATCGGGATCAAACACGGGGTACAACAGCACGCGGCCAATCACGCGCTCGGACAGCGGGGTCTTGATGTCGCCGCCGTCCTTGAGGTGGGTCAGCTCGATGCCGTCCACAGTGCCGCAGTCGTGTTCGCAGACAATAACGTCCTGCACGACGTCGACGAGGCGGCGGGTAAGGTAACCGGAGTTTGCCGTTTTAAGGGCTGTATCGGCCAGACCCTTACGAGCGCCGTGGGTGGAGGTGAAGTACTGCAACACCGAGAGCCCTTCGCGGAACGAAGAGGTGATAGGCGTTTCAATGATTTCACCGGAAGGCTTGGCCATCAGGCCGCGCATGCCGGCCAGCTGACGCATCTGATCCTGGTTACCACGAGCGCCCGAATTGGACATCATGAAGATCGGGTTGAAACTCTGGTTTTTCTCCTGCTTGCCGGTTTTGGGGTCGGTAAGCACGTCGTACGATATATCCTTGATCATCTCGGCCGAGACGTCCTGCGTGGCCTTGGTCCACACGTCGACCACCTTGTTGTACTTTTCAGTACGGGTGATGATACCGTCGCGGTACTGATGTTCGATGTCGTCCACTTCCGCCTGCGAGGCAGCCAGAATGTGCTTTTTGCTTTCAGGAATGGTGAGGTCCTTCACGCCGATGGTCACGCCCGCCCTGGTGGCGAATTCGTAACCCATGTCCTTGAGGCGGTCGCACAGAATGACCGTGGCCTTGATGCCGCAATGGCGGTAGGCAGCGCCCACGAGACGGGCGATGTTCTTCTTGGTCAGCACGCAGTTGACATGATCAAAGCCGAGCTTTTCGGGCAGGATGTCGCTGACCAGCACGCGGCCGGGCGTGGTGTTGTATATGGCGCCGTCGGGCATGCGCACCTTGATGCGGGCGTGCAGCGATACCTGCCCGCCGTCGTAGGCCGCTTCCACTTCCCACGGGGCGCAGAAGCTCATGCCTTCGCCCTGTTCAAAGCTGCGCTCGACGGTCATGTAGTACAGACCAAGCACGATGTCCTGCGAGGGCACAATGACAGGACCGCCGTTGGCGGGCGAGAGAATGTTGTTGGTGCTCATCATGAGCACGCGGCATTCGATCTGCGCTTCAACCGAAAGCGGAATGTGCACGGCCATCTGGTCGCCGTCGAAGTCGGCGTTGTAGGCCGAGCAGACGAGCGGGTGCAGACGGATGGCCTTGCCTTCGACCAGCAGGGGTTCAAAAGCCTGGATGCCCAGACGGTGCAGGGTAGGGGCGCGGTTGAGCAGGATGGGGTACTCGCGCACCACTTCCGACAGGATATCCCACACCACCAGCTCTTCACGTTCCACCATCTTTTTGGCGCTCTTGATGGTGGAGGCGTGGCCTCTTTTTTCAAGCTCGGCATAGATGAAGGGCTTGAAGAGCTCAAGCGCCATCTTTTTGGGCAAACCGCACTGGTGCAGCTTGAGGTAAGGGCCAACGGTAATAACCGAACGGCCGGAGTAGTCGACGCGCTTGCCGAGCAGGTTCTGACGGAAGCGGCCCTGCTTGCCCTTGATCATGTCGGAGAGCGACTTGAGCGGGCGGCCGTTGGTACCGGCGATGGCGCGGCCGCGGCGACCGTTGTCGAACAGCGCGTCCACAGCTTCCTGCAGCATGCGCTTTTCGTTGCGGATGATGATTTCGGGCGCGCCCAGCTCCATCAGCCGTTTGAGACGGTTGTTGCGGTTGATCACACGACGGTAAAGGTCGTTGAGGTCAGAGGTGGCAAAGCGGCCGCCGTCAAGAGGTACAAGAGGACGCAGCTCCGGCGGGATGACGGGAATGACTTCCATGATCATCCATTCGGGCTTGTTGTCCGACTCCAAAAACGCTTCAACAATCTTGAGGCGCTTGGTGATCTTTTTCTTCTTGGTCTGGCTCTTGGTGGATTCGCCTTCTTCGCGCAGCTCGGTGCGCAGCTTTTCCAGATCCAGCTCTTCCAGCAGGCTGCGCACGGCTTCGGCGCCCATGCCCACGGTCAGCACCTCGTCAGTGCCGTAGTGGTCAAGAATCTGCAGGTACTGGTCTTCAGAGATGACCTGACGCTTCTGCAGGTTGGTCTGACCGGGATCGAGCACGATGTACGAGTCGAAGTAGAGCACCTTTTCCAGATCGGCCATGGTCATGTCGAGCAGGGTGCCGATCTTGGAGGGCAGGGTCTTCAAAAACCAGATATGGGCAACCGGCGCGGCCAGTTCGATATGGCCCATGCGCTCGCGGCGCACCTTGGAGGCAATAACTTCAACGCCGCACTTTTCGCAGACGATGCCGCGGTGCTTCATGCGCTTGTACTTGCCGCAGTTGCATTCATAGTCCTTCACGGGGCCGAAGATCTTGGCGCAGAAAAGGCCGTCGCGCTCCGGCTTGAAGGTGCGATAGTTGATGGTTTCCGGCTTTTTCACCTCACCGTACGACCATTCGCGAATGGCTTCGGGCGATGCGATGGAAATCTGGATGGCTTTCAGGTTGCGGATGTTCGTCACGTTGGTCGTCGACGCGCCGCGTGCGGTGAAAAGATCGTCCAGGCTCATAGTATACCTTGCTTTGTAAAAAGCTCGTTGAAATCGTTAGCCATGCTGTCGCCAGCTGCCGCGATGGTCGCGGCAGTTGGCGCAACGCGTGTCCGGGGCCGCCAGAAAGGGGGTTTTACGCCTCTTCCTCGCGTTCTTTCATAAAGCCCACGCGTTTGGGCTTTTTCTTACCTTCTTCCTGGTGCAGGGTCACGTTGAGACCAAGGCTCATCAGTTCCTTCACCAACACGTTGAACGATTCGGGCAGACCTGCCTCAAGGAAGTTGTCTCCCTTGACGATCTTTTCGTACATCTTCACGCGTCCGGTCACGTCGTCCGACTTGACCGTAAGGAATTCCTGCAGCAGATAGGCCGCGCCGTAGGCTTCAAGAGCCCAGACTTCCATTTCGCCCAAACGCTGGCCGCCGAACTGGGCTTTACCGCCGAGGGGCTGCTGCGTCACCAGCGAGTAAGGGCCGGTGGAACGGGCGTGGATTTTTTCGTCAACCAAGTGGTGCAGCTTGAGCATGTACATGACGCCTGTGGTCACGCGGTTCTTGAAGGGAACACCCGTGCGGCCGTCGTACAGGGTGGTTTTGCCGTCGTTGGCAAGACCAGCCTTGTCCATCCAGCCCCAGATTTCCTCTTCGGTCGCGCCGTCGAACACGGGGGTCTTGGTGACAATGCCGTTGCGCAGCTTGAGCACGGAGGCCTTGAATTCCTCATCGCTCATGGTGTCAACCAGCGAGCTGATTTCGGGCGAGTTGTAAACGCCCTTGAGCTCTTCGCGCACAACCTGCATGGCCGCGCCCGAGTCAACAAGCTCGGCCAGCTGACGGCCCAGTTCCTTGGCGCCCCACCCGAGGTGGGTCTCCATGATCTGGCCGATATTCATACGAGAGGGCACGCCCAGGGGGTTCAGCACGATGTCCACGGGACGGCCGTCGGCAAAGAAGGGCATGTCTTCTTCCGGCAAGATGCAGGAAACAACGCCCTTGTTACCGTGGCGGCCAGCCATTTTATCGCCCACCGAAAGCTTACGCTTGATGGCAATGTGCACCTTGACCATCTTGATGACGCCAGGAGGCAGATCGTCGCCCTCGGTGACCTTGTCGCGCTTGGAGTCGTAGATGGCCTTAAGGTATTCAACCTGCTGGTCGTACGACTTGAGCGCCTCGGTCACGGCGTCGTTGACTTCCTTGCTCTTGAACAGGCCCGCAAGCTTCTTGACGGGGATCTGCTCAAGCACGTCTTCGGTCAGGGCTGCGCCCACATCGGCCAGCACCTCGCCCTTCTTTTTGCCCGGCACTGCGGCCGCGATCTGCTTGCCCAGAACGTGGGGGGCAAGCTGCACGCGGGTGCGGTCGGAAAGGGCGCGCAGATGATCAGATTCCTTCTGGTCCAGCACCGACGTGTCGTGGCTTTCGATGGCCAGGGTACGGTCATCCTTCTCGCCGGAGCGGCGGTTGAAGACCTTAACGTCGATGATGGTGCCTTCCACTCCCGGGGGAACCTTGAGGGAGGTGTTTTTCACATCCCTGGCCTTTTCGCCGAAGATGGCTCGGAGCAGCTTTTCTTCAGGCGTAAGCTGGGTTTCGCCCTTGGGGGTGATTTTGCCCACAAGGATGTCGTCGGGCTTGACGGCCGCGCCGATGCGGATGATGCCGCTCTCGTCGAGGTTGCGCAGCATGTCTTCGCTGACGTTGGGAATATCGCGGGTTATTTCCTCCGGTCCCAGCTTGGTGTCGCGAGCCACTACCTCGAATTCTTCAATATGAATGGAGGTAAAGGTGTCGTCGCGCACGGTGCGCTCGGAAATGAGGATGGAGTCTTCGTAGTTGTAGCCGCACCAGGGCATGAACGCGACCACCAGGTTTTTGCCAAGGGCCAGTTCGCCCTCGTCAATGCCGGGGCCGTCGGCCAGAATCTGACCTTTTTTAACGGGCATGCCGGGGTAGCAGGTGGGCTTTTGCCCAAAGCACGAGTTCTGGTTCGACTTGTGGAATTTGAGCAGGTCATAGGCGCGCACGCCGCCCTGCTTGGGAAACACGTCGCCCTCGTATGAAACGATGAGGCGGTCGGCGTCCACATATTCCACCTTGCCGGGCGCGGGAGCCACTATGCACGCGCCGGAGTCGCGGGCCACGTCCACTTCCATGCCCGTGCCCACGAGGGGCTTTTCGGAGCGCAAAAGCGGCACGGCCTGACGCTGCATGTTTGAACCCATGAGCGCGCGGTTGGCGTCGTCGTGTTCCAGGAAGGGAATGAGCGCGGCGGAGATGGAGACCATCTGGCTGGGCGAGACGTCCATCAGGGTCACTTCTTCGCGCGGGTTCATTTCCACTTCGCCCTTGACGCGCACGGTCACGTATTCGTCAAGCAGGTTGCCGTCGGCGTCCACGCGGGCGTTGGCCTGCGCCACCACCTGACCGCCTTCGCGCGAGGCGTCGAGATGCACCACGTCATTGGTAACGCGGCTATCGCGCACAACGCGGTAGGGCGTTTCAATAAAGCCGTAGTCGTTGACCTTGGCAAAGGTGGTCAGCGAAACGATAAGGCCGATGTTCGGGCCTTCAGGCGTTTCGATGGGGCAGATGCGGCCATAGTGCGAGGTGTGCACGTCGCGCACTTCAAAGCCCGCGCGTTCGCGGGTCAGACCGCCGGGGCCCAGGGCCGAAAGACGACGCTTGTGCGTCACTTCCGAGAGCGAGTTGGTCTGGTCCATGAACTGCGAGAGCTGCGAAGTGCCAAAGAATTCCTTGAGCACTGCCGCCACCGGCTTGGGATTGATCAGGTCGTGGGGCATGAGCGTGGAAATTTCCTGCAGGCTCATGCGCTCCTTGATGGCGCGCTCCATGCGCACAAGGCCGATGCGGTACTGGTTTTCAACCAGTTCGCCGACCAGGCGCACGCGGCGGTTGCCCAGGTGGTCGATGTCGTCGGCCGGGCCGTGGCTGTCCTTCAACTGCACCAGCACCTTGATGGCGGTGAGAATGTCGTTGTCGGTCAGGGTGCGCAGGTCGTCGGCCTCGTTCAGGCTGAGGCGCTGGTTGAGCTTGTAGCGGCCCACCGGCGAGAGGTCGTAGTAGTCGGCGTTGCGGAACAGGTTGTCAAAGAAGCTGGCCGCAATCTCGGGGGTAGGCGGAGACGACGGACGCAGACGACGGTAGATTTCTTCCTGCGCCTTCTGCTGGTCGGGGATGCGGTCCTGCACCAGGGTGTCGCGGATGGACGACGAGGTGTCGGTGCCCTTGGTGTGCAGCACGGCGATACGCACGATGCCCGCCTCGCGGATGCGGTCAAGCAGCCCGGCGGTGATTTCGTCGGCGGCTTCGGCCAGCACTTCGCCGGTCTTGGGATCGGTCACGTCTTCAGCCAAAAACATGGCGTCCAGCGTGTCGGGGCGAACCTCGATGGCTTCAATGCCCGACTCGCAGATCATGCGCCAGCTGCGCTTGGTGATGGGCTTGCCAGCCTTGACGATGACATTGCCCTGGGGGTCGCAGATATCGGCGTAGGCGTTGTCCTTGCGGTACAGATCCTTGCGGATCTCCCAGAACAGGCTGCTGGCCGACTCGATGCGGTAGTGCTCCTGCGAGTAGAAGTACTCGAGGATCTGCTCCTTGCTCATGCCCATGGCCTTGAACAGGATGGTTGCGGGCATTTTGCGGCGACGGTCAATGCGGACGTACAGGATGTCCTTGTGGTCGAAGTCAAAGTCGAGCCACGAGCCGCGCATGGGAATGATGCGGCAGGAGTAAAGCACCTTGCGGCTGGTGTGGGTCTTGCCGCCGTCGTGCTCAAAAATGATGCCCGGCGAGCGCTGCAACTGGTTAACGATGACGCGCTCGGTGCCGTTGATGATAAACGTGCCCTTTTCCGTCATCAGGGGCAGGGTGCCAAAATAGATATCCTGCTCTTTGATGTCGCGGATGGTGCGGTTGCCCGAAGCTTCATCGGTGTCATAGACCACCAGGCGCACCTTGATGCGCATGGGAGCCTCGTAGGTCAGCCCCTTTGAAATGCACTCGGCCTGGTCGTATTTGGGTTCGCCGATTTCGTAGCTGACGAACTCAAGACTGGCGGTCTTATTGAAATCCTCAATGGGGAAGACGGTGTGGAACACACCTTCCAGCCCTTCCTCTGGGCTGCGGTCGGCATCTGAAACGCCTTCCTGAAGGAATTTCTGGTAAGAATCTATCTGCAGATTCAGCAGATGTGGGATAGGGAGGGAAACCTTGATTTTGCCGAACTGTTTGGTGAGCTGGCCCATGGGTACCTCAAGATAGGTAGCGGTTGCGCCCCGGCTGCGCGACAAATCAGCATGCCTAAGCCGGCGGGCAAAAAACTTGCTGTCACTGCACCCTGAAAGCGTAAGCTGGTGGAGAGGCTGAAAAAAACCTACTGCTGGCAAGGCGTAAAAAACCCATCCCTGTCTGGGTAAACAGGGCTGGGGATAGGGCTTTACCTTGAGTGTATATGCTTGGTCAGTAAGTTATTGAAAAACAGAAAGGAGCCTCCCGCACCAATCGTTGAAAGAGGATGCATACTAGGAATCCGTGCCGTTGGCAAGCAAAAAAGCGGGAGGAAAAAATAAAAACTTCTCTGTCGGCCAATTTACCTCAGCGAGAAGTTCATGACAAGACAAAAAAAAGGCTTGTAGAGCGGTTTTTACCGGTTGAGCGTCCAATCTGTGTCGTAGCGGCGCAAAACAGGCCTGCCGCCATCCCCTGTTGTCTACGTCGGGCCCTGTTGTCAGAGGCGTTGCCTGTACTGTTGCGGCCTCATGGCTTACCCGCAGCAGGCACGGTTAGCCGATCTCAAACAGGGCCTGTCCGGCTTCGGCCCGGTTGCTCCAGGCGGTGATGTGCCCGTCGTTGGAAACCTTGATGCCGATGCCGTGTTCGGCAAGCGTCAGGGCCGCAGCCTTGCGCCCGCCGCTGGTGCTGCCCCCGGGAACCTTGAGGATGGCCCCGACGGCAAAGACGCTGCCGTCGTCAAAGATCAGCGTGGCTCCGTCGATGGAGAGCAGCTCGGCCCGCAGCTTGCGGGGAATTTGCGCAAAGTTCGTGCTGGGCAGGGCAGTGCGCAGCAGTGCTGTCTTGCTGCCGCCCGCCTGGGCCAGAATGTCCTTTTCGTTAACAATTTCTTCAAGGTGGCGCTGCAGGTGCTCTTGCGAGATGCGCACAAGCTCCGCCTGATCCATATTTTGCGCGATGCGCTGGTTGCGGCGTTCGTTGATCATCCAGGGCGTGACGGCGTTTTTTTTGAAAAAGCCGATGCAGGCTCCCTTGCGGCGGAAGGATACGTCGAGCAGGCTAAGGTACAGCGCCTCAATAGTGCCCCGGCTGCCGCCTTGCCCCTGATAGCCAAGCTCGGCAAGGTAGGCCTGGTGCGAAAAGTGCAGCCATTTGCCGCGCCGTTTGGCAAAAAAAAGCTGCCGGTTCTTAAAGATGAGTATGTCGCCGTTTTTGCTGAGGCAAAAAGCGCAGCGCTGCTGGGAGGTCCAGTAGGCCACCGGCAAAAAGGGCAGAGGCGCGTACACGTGGGCCGCCTCTTTCTCATCGGGCATGAGGGCCTCGCAGTAGGCTGTTATGCCGCCCTCGGCATTGCACACAAGCAGTGTGTCGCAGCCTGAGGTGAGAACCTTGGCGTAGTCCTCCTTGCAGACATCAAAAAAATTGACCTGCGCCGGGCGAGGGTCCGCCTCGTCAATGGCCACGGAAAAGGAAATCTTTTCACCCTCGTAGGTTTCGCTCGACCAGAAGGACAACAGGTTGAGTATGCCCAGCACTGTGACATGGCGCTTGGGTGAGAGTATCTTGGCAATGCCGATGAGCTGGGCCTGCCGTATGCACACTGCGGCGTAATCGTCTATGCGGGGGGTGCTGAAGATTTTTTTCCACTCGGCAAGGATGTTGCGGGCGATGTGCTGCTCGGTCTCCGTAAATGGAATGGCCCGAAATATATAAACGTCGTCCTCCGCGTGCCCGGTAAGGGCCACGCGCATCATGAAGCACCTGCCGTTCATCTCGGCGATGTCGTCAAAGTTTTCTCTCGTGTACTCATCATCAAGAATTTCCGTGGCAGGCCCAAAGAGCGGGGCGAGAAATTCTGTGACGGCCTGGATGACGGCCTTTTGGGTGCTCATGGCAAATGCTCCGTGCGGCGGCGACGGCATGCGTCGCAGATGTGTGGCCCGTTTGTCGTCCCCATGCGCGCTGGCGGTTCAGGGGCGGCGTTGCGGGACGGCCTTTGGCTACCAGTGGGATGCCGGTTACGCTTCTTCCTGTCGCCACAGGGTGAGAATGTTTTTTCCATCCGCAGTGCGCGAGTAGTCCATCCGGGTCATTATTCTGCGTACCATGGCAATGCCGAGCCCGCCCTCGTCGCGCTGCCCGGCGGGCAGGGTAGTATCCGGCCCCGGCTGCTGCAGCGGATTGAAGGGACGGCCGCTGTCCTGAAACTGCACAACAAGCTGAAACGGTCCGCTCCGCGCCCGGCAGCGCAGCAGTACCGTGCCCTGATCCGGCGCGTAGGCGTAGTGGGCTATGTTGGTGAACACTTCTTCTGCGGCCACCAGCAGCAAGGGTAGGGTTTTGGCGGGGCACTGGGCGGCCTTGAGCTTGGTTTCCAAAAAAGCCAGCACCGATTCAAGGTGGGCGTCGTCGGCTGTTACCAGCAGCTCATCCCAGGCCATGCCAGCAAATTCAAGCGCCAGAATGGTAATGTCGTCTGACTGCTCCACGCCGGAGGCAAAGTCGTCCACCTTTTGCAGCAGGGTCTGCACGGTTTTTTCGGCGCTCATGCCCTCAGTGCCGCTCACGGCGTTTTCTATGCCGCTGAGTCCCAGGCGGCCTCCCTGGCTGTTTTCCGCCTCGCTGACGCCGTCCGTGTAGAGCAGCAGGCGGTCGCCCGGCGACAGTTGAAACGTCTGCTCGCGGTAACTGGAGTTGCCCATGGCCCCAAGAGGCAGGCCGTGGCCCGCCTCAATCCACGTGTAGCGCGCCTCCTGCTGTCTGAAAAGCAGCGGATGCTCGTGCCCGGCATTGGCGCAGACCAGCCTGCCGGTGGTGAGATCCAGAACCCCTAGAAAGGCGGTGAGAAAAATATCCTGGTCATTCTGGGCAGAGATGCGCCTGTTTGCCTGCAAAAAAATTTCCGCCGGTGAAAGCCCCGACTCGGCAAGGCTCTTTATGAGGGTTTTTGGCCGTCATCATAAACAGGGCCGCGCCGATGCCCTTGTCAGCCACGTCGGCCACCACGATCACAAGCTGGTTTTTATCCCTGAGATAAAAATCGTAAAAATCGCCGCCCACCACCTTGGCGGCCCGCATGACGGCAAAGATGTCAAAGTCCTCCCTCTCCGGATAGGCGGGGAAACACGCTCGGCAGCGACGAGCACTGGATGGCGCGGGCAAATTCCAGCTCGGCGTCTATTCTGCCCGCTGCGGCGTCGATAGCCTGCTTGAGGCTTTGCACCGTTTTGTTGATGCCGTCCGAGAGCAGGCCAAATTCTGGCGTGGTGCGCTCGTTGAGCACCACATCAAGGTTGCCCGAGGTGATTTTTTGCAGGTCGGCGTTGACGCGGTACACGTCGTTGATGACCAGCCGTTTGACCAGATGTGAGACCATCCAGAAAATGAGGGCAAACAGCACGATATTGCAGGCCGCAATATACATGAGCATGCTGTCGCGTGAAAAAAACACCTCGCTGCGGGGCAGCAGGGCAAACAGCGTGTAACCGTCAGCTTCCATACTCTGGCAAAGGTACTGTTTGCCAAGAATGGTAACCATGCCGGACTGTTGCGCCTGTATCAGCCCAAGCGACTTCACGCTGGCCCCCACAGGCACGCCGGTTTCGCTGCCGCTGCTGATGATGGCCCCATAAATGGCAATGGCCATAAACCCCTGTGAGCCGATATGGTAGCGGGGGGCTATTTCATCCACAGCGGCGGCGCGCAGGGCCTCAAGCAGGCGGCGGGGTGAATAGCCGATCTGCACGATGCCCGTGCAGTCGCGCCGCGCCACGCCCGCATACTGAAAGGGCTCGTTGTCCGCGCCCCGGGGGATGATATCCTGCACCAGGGTAAATTCCAGATCGCGCAGAGCGGGCAAAAACGCGGCGGACTGCGGCGAGGAGGCCATGTCGTAGCCCACGAACGAAGATGTGGAAGCTACGACGACGCCCTGCTCGTCCGTGACGTTCAGTTCTTCCACATCAAGCAGTTTGCGCAAAAAAAACATCAGGGTGGTGACATTGAGAATGCCGGGGTTCTGCGTGATTATGGCTGCAAAGGCCCGTGCCTTGGCCAGAGCGCCCGCGTCGGATATCTCCCGGATATGGGTGGCGTTGGTGACGACCATGCGCAGATACTTGGCCCCGTCGTCGAGATTGCTTGAAAGCATGTAGCGGGCGTTTTCTTCGGCCTGTCGGGTCTGCAAAAAATAGGACGCCGCCAGTGTGATGCAAAAAGCGGGAAAGATGCAGATAAAGAGCCACTTATGAAACATTTTGTGCATGGCGGCCCGCCTTTGCGGGCTTGCCCGCTCTGCGCAATAAGGCTCTGCACCGCGGCGGAGCTTTGTGGGGTGGGGTTATTCGATGGTAAACAGATCCACAAAGCCCGTGATGCTGAACACTTCTCTCACGGTTTCATTGGCATTGACGATGCGCATGCCCTGGCGTTCGACCATCCGTTTGTGCAGGCGCAGCAGTATGCGCAGACCGGCGCTCGAAATGTAGTCCACCTGGCTGAAATCAAGCACCAGCGAGTCCGCCGTGGCGCAGTCCTCCTGCAGCTCCCTGTCCAGCGCAGGGGCTGTGACCGTATCTATCTTGCCCGCTATGCTGACATGCAAAACGCCGTCAGCTGTTTTTTTTGCAAACCTGCATGTGGGGCCTCTCTGTGGAGTTGATGAATGGGCGCTGCTATCTCTTGTATGTTTTTACGATTACAGCGCTCCGCCCGCAAGGGGAAAATGCCGGTTGGTCGGCCCTGTGCGCAAGGCTTGGTGCTGGGCAATGCGCCTCTATTCTACCAGAATGGCATATTTTAGCGCATAGTAGTCGCCGTTATCCTGCATAATATAGCTCATCATGTCGTAGGCGTAGGCATCGCTTTTTATGGTCAAGCCCGCAGCGCGGATTTTTTGCACCATGCTGGCAAGGGTCTGCCTGTGCGAGTCATCCGTGCCAATGTGGGCTAGAACTGCGTATTTTCCCTCATGTTTTGTGTGCACGCGTTCTGGTAATGTGGAATTACGCATCCGGGTGAAATAGTAGCGGTCGACGTAGTCTCCCTGCTGTATGTCATCCATGCAGTAAACAATGCCAAAGGGGTATCGCGGCTTCACCTCCATTTGCGCATTGGTCCTGTTAAATTCCGCAAAGCGTTGCACCAGTTCCCATTGCGTTTCTGAAGGTCTGGCGCCAGATGGTGTCATTTCCAGCTGCTCGGCCTTGTGTTGCTGGATGGAAAGGGTGTCGTACTTGATACTGAGGGCTTCGCGCAGGCAGGTGGTCATGTCTTTCAGCATCAGTTTGCGCTGCGCAACCCTGTGCAGTTCCTTGTCTGCTGCAAGCTGTTTTTCCTGAAGAAAAGACAAAAATTTTTCGCCGTTCATGTTGTGCAGGTGCGCCTTGATTTCCTTCAGCGAGCTGCCAACATCCTTAAGCATGGTAAGCATATCAAATTCAAAGAACTGTTCGATTCCATAGCGGCGATACCTGTTTTCTGAAACATATTTTGGTTTCAGCAGCCCTTCCTTTTCATAAAACAGCAGGGTGCTTTTTTGTGTGCGGCACAGGCTGGCAAATTCACCTGTGGTGAGCAGGTTTTTTTTCATTACAATTTTTCCTTGACTATAAAGTAGCTTTATACTTTACGCTGGCAAATTACAGACAAATGCGCAAGCCGAATTTTGTTTGCCAATATATGAATTGAGGTGTTTGTAATGCCTTGCCTTACCAAGATTTCCCGCCTGCTGCGGCTGATGGCCATATGTTGCCTGCCCCTGGCGGTGTTCGGCTGCAGTGATGCAGAAAAGCCAGAAAACACCACTGTGGCGGTCCAGTATCTTGTGCTGGGCGAAGAAAAGGTGACGCTGAGCAGCACGCTGCCGGGCAGGGTTACAGCCCTGGTGACGGCAGAAGTGCGGCCCCAGGTAGACGGCATTGTTCTTGAGCGTCTTTTTGAAGAAGGCACAGATGTAAAAGAGGGGCAGGTTTTATACCGCTTAGACCCGGCCAGCTATCAGGCGGCGTATGCCACGGCTAGTGCCTCGCTTGCAGAGGCAAAAGCCGCAGTAACGTCCATAGCGCTGCTGGAAAAACGCCAGAAGCTGCTGATCAAGCAGTATGCCATAAGCCAGCAGGAGCTGGACAATTCCATATCGCTGCACGGGCAGGCCCGCGCCCGCGTTGCCAGAGCCGAGGCCGAGCTGCAATCTGCCGCCATCAACCTTGCGCATACCGAAATAAAGGCCCCGGTTTCTGGGCGTATCGGAGCCTCTGCCGTTACGGTGGGGGCTCTTGTTACGGCAAACCAGCCATCGGCACTGGCCGTAATACAGCAGATTGACCGTGTGTTTGTGGACATAACCCAGCCCAGCGCCGACAGCGTTCGCCTGCGCCGGGCCATAGCCCAGGGGAGGGTGTCTGCCAACGGCAATAGCACCAAGGTGCGCCTGATTCTTGAAGACGGCTCGCCCTACACGCCTGTTGCGGCGGCGCAACAGACTGGTGAACCGGCATGGATACGGGGAGACCTGCTGTTTTCTGAAATATCTGTGGGGCAAAGCACGGGAAGCCTCATGCTGCGGGCTGTGATTAGCAATCCGGATGGGCTGCTTCTTCCCGGCATGTATGTAAAGGCCGTTATTGAAGAAGGCTCGATAGACAGGGCCGTGCTGATTCCGCAGGGGGCAGCCTTTGCGAACAGTGCCGGGGGACACGCTGTTTATATTTTGCACAAAGAGGGCGCAAAAAAGGGTCTTTATGGTGTGGCGCGGCGCGATGTGCGCCTTGAGCGCACCATTGGCAACCGCTGGCTTGTGGGTGCTGGACTGAGTGCAGGCGACATGCTGGTGGTTGAGGGTTTTCAGAAAGCCGTGCCGGGTGAAACCGTTATTGGCGTACCAGCCCCGGCAGCAAATGCAAACGTCACCCCCGCCCCGGCGGCAGCCAAAGGGGTGCGGTGACGTATGGCAGATTTTTTTATCAATCGCCCCATTTTTGCATGGGTTATTGCCATCATTATCATGCTGGCCGGGGGGCTTGCCATCGTTCGGCTTCCTGTTGCCCATTACCCGGATATCGCCCTGCCGCAGATATCCATTTCGGCGCAGTATCCGGGAGCGTCAGCATCCATAATTGACCGCAGCGTAACGCAAATTATTGAGCAGCAGATAAAAGGACTGGACAATCTGCTGCACATGAAATCCTCCAGCAGTTCTTCTGGCGGTACGGAAATCATCCTTACCTTTGCTGCGGGCACAGATGCAAATACGGCGCAGGTGCAGGTGCAAAACAAGTTGCAGCAGGCCCTTTCGCTGTTGCCCGATGCCGTGCAGCGGCAAGGGGTTCAGGCTTTAAAGGCTGTGGGCAACTCGTTTATGACCGTCGCCTTTTATGACGCCAGAGACACCATGCGGCCCAACGACATCAGCGATTATGTGGCCAGCTCTCTGGTTGATCCGCTAAGCCGCATTGCCGGTGTTGGTTCCATTACCCTGTACGGTTTTCAGAATGCCATGCGCATTTGGTGCAACCCGGACAAAATGCGGCAATACAAGTTAAATCCGCAGGATGTCATTGCTGCCGTTCGTTCACAGAATGCCCAGGTGGCCGGCGGTCAGGTGGGGGCGGCCCCCGCCATGCCCGGTCAGGAAATCAATATCGACATCAACGCATCATCAAGTCTGGAAACTGTGGAGGAATTTGAGCAGATACAGTTGAAAGTTGAAGAAAACGGCTCTGTATTGCTGCTCAAGGACGTTGCCCGCATAGAATTGAATGAAGAAAGTTCCATGGGCAGTACATTTTTTAACGGTCATGCGGGTACTGGTTTGGCTTTTAAACTTGCATCCGGTGCAAATGTTCTGGAAACAGCCAGGGGTATCAAGGCAGAATTGCAGTCGCTGGCCGGTTTTTTTTCCGCCTGGGCTCAAGTATGCATATGCCGACGACCGCGCCCCCATTGTTGAAAAATCCATACGGTCGGTAGTGCGCACGCTGTTTGAGGCCATTGCGCTTGTTGTGGCGGTGATGTTCGTTTTTATGCAAAGCTATCGCGCCACGCTTATTCCGGCCATTGCAGTGCCAGTAGTGCTGCTTGGAGTTTTTGCCGTGTTTGCGGCAATGGGGTTTTCCATCAATACCCTCACCATGTTTGGCATGGTTCTGGCCATCGGCCTTTTGGTGGATGACGCCATTGTTGTGGTGGAAAATGTAGAACGCCTTATGCGCGACGAGGGGCTTGCCCCAAAAGAGGCCGCCCTCAAATCCATGCGACAGATAACCGGGGCACTGGTGGGCGTTGCCGTGGTTATTTCTGCGGTATTTGTACCCATGGCCTTTATGTCCGGTTCTACCGGGGCCATATTCAGGCAGTTTTCCGTCACCATTGTGGCGTCCATGATATTATCTGTGGTGGTAGCTATTGTGCTTACGCCAGCCCTGTGCGCCACAATGCTGCAGGCGCATGTTCACGAGACGGGTCAGGGGCTGTTTGGGCATTTCAACCGATGGGTTGCGGCATTTACACAACGGTATGTGCATGGGGTGGGCGTCATGCTGCGCAAACCCCTGCCATGGAGCGTGGTATTTGCGGCAATAACCGCCGCATGCCTTGTTTTGTTTCTGCTTTTGCCCTCAGCATTTTTGCCAGACGAAGACCAGGGCTTTTTGTCTGTTGATGTGCTGCTGCCGCCGGGCGCGTCGCTAGAGCGCACAGAAAAAATCGTCAGAGAGATTGATGCCTACTTTCGCACCGAAGAAAAGGATTCCATAGAAAGCGTTATGTGCGTTATTGGCTGGGGGTTCAGCGGCTCTGGTCAGAATTCGGCCATGGTGCTTCCTCTGCTTAAAGACTGGAGCAAGCGGGGGGCAGGGCAAAGCGCGTTTGATATTATGGAACGCGCCACGGCACGGTTTTCATCCATATCAGGGGCAGAAATATTTGTAATGGCCCCCCCGGCCGTCATGGAACTTGGCAGTTCGTCTGGCTTTGAGATGGAGCTGATGGACCGTGGCGGCAGGGGGCATGCTGAGCTGCTCAATGCCAAGGATATACTGCTGGAAAATGCGACCAAATCGCCCGCTGTTGCCTATGCGCGCTATAGCGGCATGGCTGATACCGAACAGTACGATCTGGTTATCGACAATGGCAAAGCCGGATCATACGGCCTGACCAGAGGCGAAATAAACAGCGCCATCAGTGCCTACTGGGGGGGCGAATATATCAACGACTTTTCGGATAAGGGCAGAACAAAAAAGGTCTATTTTCAGGCAGAGCCGGCAGTGCGCGCTGGTATAGACGACCTTGGCCGGTTTTATCTGCGAAACGCCAAAAACGAAATGGTGCCCTTTAGCAGTTTTATCGGCGTGAAGTCTGTTTTGGCCTCGCCAAGTCTCACCCGTTATCAGGGGATACCCTCTGTAAGAATCGAAGGGGCGGCCGCGCCAGGGCAAAGCAACGGAAGCGCCATGGCGGCAATGGAAAAAAGTGCTGCAAATTTGCCCCAGGGCTTTGATTATGCCTGGACCGGTCTTTCCTATCAGCAGGTGGTGGCCTCAAGTCAGGCCCCCTTGCTCTACGCTATTTCGATTGTTGGGGTCTTTCTTTGTCTGGCGGCCCTGTATGAAAGCTGGACCATACCGCTGGCGGTGTTGCTGGCTGTGCCCGCAGGCGTTGTGGGTGCGCTGGGCGCTGTCTATCTGCGGGGCATGAACAACGATATATATTTGCAGGTTGCGTTGCTGACCATCATTGGACTGTCGGCAAAAAATTCTATCTTGATTGTCGGGTTCGCCAGGGCATTGCACACGGGCGGCAAGGATCTGGTCGCAGCCACGCTGGAAGCCTCGCGGATTCGCCTGCGACCAATCATAATGACATCTCTATGTTTTATTCTTGGCGTGCTGCCGCTGGCGTTCAGCAGTGGGGCAGGAGCAGGTGCGCAAAACGCACTGGGTACGGCCGTGCTGGTGGGTATGATTACCGCAACCGGCTTGGGCATTTACTATACGCCGCTGTTTTTCATTATGGTTACGCGTCTGTTCAGCCGGGGCACAAAGCAGACACCTGCTGCAGTGCCAGTGGCTTCTTTAGAAAAGCAGTGAGCATGGCCTGAACAGTTGCGACTTTTTGAAAAAAAGGAGATTGCCGTGGCTAGGTTTGAAACAGCTAGGCTTGTCTTGAGGCCCTTTGAATCCAAGGATGCGACTGGGCTGCTTGAAATTTTGTCCCATCCACGAGCCACATGCTTTGCTGATGACCGACTGGATACCATTGAAGAGGCTGCTGCCGATGTAGAACGGCGGAGTGCAAATATGCTGGAATTTGCCGTTTGCCTCAAGGAACAGGACGCTATTATCGGTGTGATGTTTGCGGCCAAGGAAGAGCCGGATAATTACAGCGTTGGCTGGCAGCTGAATGCCAGATATGAAGGCATGGGCTACGCATATGAGGCCGCAACGGCGTTTTTTGATGTCCTTTTTGCCCAGATGGGGGCAAGGCGCGTGTATGCCTATGTGGACAATAACAACATTCGTTCGCAAAAACTGTGCGAGCGGCTATGCATGCGCAAGGAAGGACTTTTTATGGAGTACATTTCATTTGTCAACAATGCAGACGGCACTCCAAGATACGAAAATACATGCATTTATGCCGTGCTTAAAAAGGAATGGGATGCCGCCTGATTGCGCGGCATGATGCCGGGTTGCAGCACTCGCTCCACCTGGTGACAAAATTGCGGGGGCTCGTGCTGTTTTATACGCAGTCTACATCCGCATACGCTCCTTGCCAGACGACACTTCTATAGATGTTGGGCACGGTGTCGCCCTCGGTGCTTATGAGCAGAACCTGAGCCTCGGCATCGAGGCCCAGGGCCTCGCGTTGCGCGGCTGCCGCCGGGTTGCACATGAGCCAGTGCAGCGCGCCCGCGCCTGCCGCGCCCGACTCGCCCGAAACAATGGGCTGGTCGCCCGCGACCGGGGCTGCCAGCATGCGCATGCCGTTGGCGGCTAGGTAATCGGGGCAGGACATAAAGGCCGTGCTGTAATCTTTAAGTATATTCCATGCCAGGGTGCTTGGCTCGCCGCAGGCAAGGCCAGCCATGAGGGTTTGCAGGCTGCCGCCCACGGCGTGGGCCGTGCCGTCGCCAACAAGAGCGGAGCGGTAAAAGCAGTCGGCGGCGTGCGGCTCTACTATAATGATGCGCGGAGCCTCCGCCCCCAGCGCGGCCACCAAAAAGGCCGTCACCGCCGCTGCAAACGAGCCCACGCCCGCCTGCAAAAAACAGTGGGTGGCCCGTATGCTGGCTGCCTGCATCTGTTCGAGTATTTCTGCGGCAAGGGTCAGGTATCCCTGCATGATCCAGCCGGGGATCTGCTCATAGCCGTCCCAGGCGGTGTCCTGCACCATCACATAGCCTTTTTCGCGGGCGAGGGTCCCAGCTCATGCGCACAGTGTCGTCATAATTGAGATCGGTGACGGTGCACTGGGCGTCCAGCGCCAGAATGTTGTTCTGGCGGGTCTTGTCCGAGCCCTTGGGCATATAGATGATGCAGGGGTAGCCCAGCTCGCGGGCTGTCCAGGCCAGCCCCCTGCCGTGGTTGCCGTCCGTGGTGCTGATAAACGTGATTTTGCCCGCCTGCGCTCTGGCTGCGGAGTTTTCAAGCAGGCCCTTTACCAGCCCGGCTTCGGGCAGGTGCATGCGCTCGGCCAGACAGCGGGCAACGGCGTACGAACCGCCCAAAACCTTAAAGGCGTTGAGGCCAAACCGTTTTGACTCATCCTTGACGCACACGTGTTTTATGCCCAGCCGTGCGGCCAGTCCGGGCAGGCTGGTCAGAGGCGTGGGCTGATACTGGCTGAACGAGGCATGGAACGCGCGGACGCGCTGCGCCGTCAGAGGGGAAAAATCAGTCACGTCGGCAGCACCGGCATGTTCGGGGGCCTTGCGAAAGGGATTGAGCAGCAGCGAGGCGGACATGGGCGTATCCTTGCTAGAAGGGGGTGGGAGGCTTGCGTGGCCTGCCGAGCGGACAGCAACAGAGTGAAACCCGGCGGCATACTTGGCTCAGTGGCAGTAGCGTTGCGTAAGATTGCACTGTAATGGGACGCCGCCCCAGAGGGCAAGGGCAAAAGGCATTGAGATTGTGGGGCAATGCCGACGCCGGGTTCTGGGGCGGGGCCGACAAGCCGAAGTTACGTTGGGTTGGCGTGCCGGAGGGCCTGCAGCCTGTAGCCGGGCGCGGAAAAAAGGGTTACATGTTTCGACGTAACCCTTTAGTCTCAAGTGGCGTCCCAAGGGGGGGGTGAACCCTTGCCGACGGCGTGTAGGGATAGTCTCTAAATTATTAATTACATAAATTAGCAATGTTAGGGAACATCCAGATACATCAAAAGACATCCGCATACACCCCGAACTAACCTCTTTTAACCATCCCTGCTAAAGAGCGTATGCGCTCAAGCCCGAAGGGCGTAGGTTAAAATTCTGCCCCAGCAACCAGATAATCTTCCCCTCGCGGGAGGGTCAGACGGTCACGCCGGTCAGCTTCAATACGTAAAATCCATAAAAGCCTTCCGTAGCGACTCACATAAATTAAACCCTCGAATAAATTGCTACATCTTCTCTAAACTCCGCAATCATCGCTTCCGTCAAAGACGGTCTGAAGGAAGCGATTTTTTCAGCAATCATCTCTGTGGTCACAGGAGTGTTTGCCCCGCTTTCACATTCTTCTTCAAAGGCATACTGGGCAACAATTTGGAATAGATACTCAATATCTGCAGGCGTAAATTTAGGCGTCAAGCTTACAATATGATCAACATCAACAACGCCGCAGTTCATCATCGACAAATAGTATTCCAGAATTGTTTTTCTTCCATCGTCATCCAGAGTTCCAACCGGAATGATGCAATCAAAGCGCCCCGGGCGGAGCAGCGCAGTATCCAATTGGCGGATGTAATTTGTTGCGCATACCAGCAGGACTTTGTTTGGTTGGCTCTTGATCAGTGGTACCTGTTTGAGAAATTCGTTGGTAATGGATCTGTCGATTCGGTTGGCGCTGTCCCGGCTGCCTGCGAACTCTTCAAATTCATCAATGAAAATAATGGCTTCGTCCAAGCTTCGCGTTTTTTCCATGATTGCTCGCAGATGAGCCCCAATTTTGTCCACACCGTCAACCATAAGCATGCTTGGTGCGATTTCTATGAACCACCACGCCAGTCGCCCGGCCATTGCCTTGACAAAGTGGGTCTTGCCCGTACCGGGAGGGCCAAAAAAAATGATAGTCTTAGGCGGGATGACGCCATATTTTTCTGTAAGTGCCCCCTCGACCAAAGGGAGTATAATCCTTTTGTGAATCAGCTTTTTGGGGGGTTGCGTGTCTGAGATAGTGTCCCAAATATCTCTGCTGATAGTGCGCGCGCCCATCTGCACCAAAAGCTTTTCCTGATTGTGCGTAGAAAGTTCCTCATCCGTCCCTATGTTCTCAATAAAATCGGTGCAGGCAATCTTGAATCCCACATCCCGATTCAGTCTTTCAGACAGAACCCACTTGTGTTGCATGATTTTTTGCCACAGGTCCTTCGCTACATCCGCATCGAATTTTGCACCGCTGGCTTCAAAGATTTTGCTGGCGCAAATTTCTGGAGAGGGAGTGTCTAGTATAATTTTATCCAAAATGAACCCCTGGTTGTAATATTGTGTGGGGGCAATTATTTTCGGAATTTGTGAGTAAGTTTGCATGTAAAAACGAAAATATTGCCATATAAACATATTTACAGCGTCTATATTTTAGTTATATTTTAATCTTATAATTATCATTGTCACTAGCTTTTTCATGAATTATAATTTATTTATTTAAAATTATTATATGTTTATAAGAGACATAAAAGTACTATTTTGTGTGTAACAATTATATCTACTAAATATTTTTTGCTCAGGGCATGATTACTGCCAGCCCATGAGACAAAGCTCGCCACAAACCCTCACTTGTCATACACACGCGGCTAATCGCTGATAGCCTTTTTAGACTGGCATTGCAGGCCAATAAAATTTGTGCTGCCGATATTTTTGGCATGGGGATATTCTGTTTCAAAATCTGTCAGCACGTGATGCAGCTGATTATCCTTGTTGCAGGGAGTGCGTAGCACAATCCCTGCCCGCTCCCCCGAAAGAACCCTGTCAGCCTCAACTGACAATCCCGCATCGAGCGATTGTCGTGATTTTTTACGCTGATATTTTAAGCCGCATCTCATTTATTTTTGTAGATATATCCTGATAGTGGAATATTTTGTCAGAAATATTTAAATGTAAAAAAGCAGAATACGCTGAAAAAATTATCAAATTAATATATGTACTGTATTACATAAGTTGATTATAAAAGAGAAAAAGTATTTGTAAAATTTATTTTTACAATTAAGTAACGTGCATTTTTATTGAATAATTATCTCCTATGTCTTCCCACTTGTACGACTTTTCTTCAGATCGGACACGCCGGAAGGCTCAGGCTATGAGTCGCCAACGACAAACCAGGCGGCAAGGGCTCAGTGGGGCAATCCTGCTTGGAACACGCAGTCATCATTACAACAATCTATATTTAACATGCTGGAAATATTTATAATGAATCTATTTAGCAAGACACCTTACGGAATCCTTTCCGCGTTGCGGGCTTTTTTTCAGGTAAAACAGATACCCTGGAAGTACGCCGGTGAGGTCGGGCAGTATCAACTAGAGCTATTCAGCACCGAGCACCTTGGAGAGCATGGCAGGCTGCTGGCAGAAAGACACCGCATTGCCACAGAAAAGCACCCGGAAGTTTTGCTTCCACGGCTTGTGGACAACGAAAAAATGTTTTTGTCCGTGCATAGCCTGCTGAATGAAGACGCGCTGTGCGGCGTGCAGATAGCGCCCGCTGGAGAATGCCTTCTTGATAATTTTTATATTCTTGAAGAGCAGATTCGAGCAGTAAGACGGCACTTGCCCAAGGGGTACAGCCGGGAGCTGCCTCATCTGACCACGGGATTTTCTGCAGGGCTGCCCCGTGCCTACGATATCGCCCAAGAGGTCATATGGCATAGTGACGGGCGGGTGAATGCTGAAACCGTGAAGGCGGTTCTAACATCCTATCAAACCGTTTCTGTGCTCACTATTGGTGAATTATGGGCGGTTCCCATCATGTTCCGCTTTGCTCTCATAGAAAATATCAGACATATCAGCACGCTGATCGCTGCATACAGAACTGACCGCGCACTTGCCGTGCATTGGGCAAGCAAGCTGACGCACACCGCTGCGGCCTCTCCCAAAGACTTGATCATGGTAATTGCGGACATGGCGCGGTCAAACCCAGCGCTTACCGGCTCGTTTGTCGCCGAATTCAGCCGCCAGCTCAAAGGCATGGGGCCCTCCCTGGCGCTACCACTTACGTGGGTTGAGCAGCAACTTGCTGACTCTGGCCAAACGATTGACCAGCTTGTGCATGTGGAAAACCAGATGCAGGCTGCCAGCCAGCTTTCCATGAGCAATTGTTTCAACAGCCTGCGAGCCATCGAATCTATTGATTGGAAAGGGTTTGTCGATTCTGTAAGCGTGGTTGAGGGTACTTTGCGTAAGGACCCCGCAGAAGTTTATGCCGCCATGGACTTCAATTCGCGCAACTATTGCCGCACCATTATCGAAAAAATGGCGAGGTGCAGCCACCTGACAGAGAACGAGATTGCTCTGAAAGCCATTGAACTTGCCCGTGAAGGCATGAGCCTGCATGGCAAAAACGCTCGTTATGCGCATGTTGGCTGCTATTTGACTGCTGAAGGCAAGCCCCTGCTTGAAACTGCCATATCTGCCCATTTCGGCCCGGTGCAGAGCCTTGCACGTGCGGCAAACCGGTTACGTGTTCCTCTGTATATCTCTACAATCATTTTATTGACGCTATTTTTTACAGTATCGTTCGCCTTTGTCGCCATGGCGCAGGGTGTACAGAACTTATGGGCATCTCTATTTCTTTTACCCATTATCATTGTAGCCTGCCACCTGGCCCTGACTGTTGCCAATAAAATTGCTTCCATAGTCATCAATCCCAAGCCTCTTCTCAAAATGGATTTTTCCACAGGCTTGCCAGAGCATTTGCTCACTCTGGTTATTGTGCCAGCAATGCTCACCAGCAAAGATTCCATAAAGTGTTTGTTTGATGACCTTGAGGTGCGTTTTCTGGCCAACCAGGACACATCATTATATTTTGGATTGCTCACGGATTTTTCTGATTCTGCAACGGAAACCGTCCCAAATGACAAGCTGCTCGTCCGTGCGGCCCGGCAAATGACAGCAGAGCTTAATGCCAAATATGCAGCAGAAAACTACACCCCGTTTTTCCTGTTTCACCGCCCCCGTTTATGGAATGCGCAGGAAGGAATATGGATGGGGCATGAGCGTAAACGCGGCAAGATTGAGGAACTGAACAATTTTTTATGCGGCAGAACCCCGGATGTCTTTTCGGTTGTTGAGGGTGACCGGACGGTTTTTTCGCGTGTGCGCTACATTATTACGCTTGATACAGATACGCAGTTGCCCCGAGATTCCGCCCGCCAGCTTGTGGGTGCCATGGCTCACCCCCTCAACCGCGCGCGGCTTGATGAGGGTAAACAGCGTGTAATCAAAGGATATGGCATCTTGCAGCCGCGCGTAGAGCCAAGCCTGGCCGGGGCCAATCGTTCGCGCTATGCCCGTCTCAATTGCAAAAAGAGCGGCATTGACCCATACACGCGCACAGTTTCTGACAGCTATCAGGATATATTTGGCGAAGGCTCTTACATCGGAAAGGGCGTTTACGACCTGAATACGTTTGACTCCATGCTGTCTGGCCGCTTTCCTGACAACAAGGTGCTCAGTCACGATCTTCTTGAGGGCTGCTTTGCCCGCTCTGGCCTGCTGAGTGATGTTTCTTTTTATGAAGATTACCCCATGGCATATCTTACCGATGCTGCAAGGCGTCATCGCTGGATCCGTGGAGACTGGCAGATCATAAACTGGCTGTTGCCCCGCGTCCCCGGGGGCGATGGGCAGATGCACAAGAATTCTCTTTCGTTGCTCTCGCGCTGGAAAATTTTTGATAATCTGCGCCGCAGCTTGACCCCCGCCGCATTGATAGTGCTTTTGATCTCTGGGTGGGCCATACTGCCATTATCGTGGCAATGGACCTCGCTGGTGGTTGGCTATTTGTTTCTGCCAGCCTTGCTGGAAGCTGTCTTTGCCATGCTCCACAAACCGAAGGATACGTCTTTCAGGCGTCACATCGGGCTTCAGCTTTCTGAACTTCCAGGGCATTTTTCTCAACCTGCAGAGGCATTGCTCTACCTGCCTGTTGAAGCAGCCTCAAATCTGGATGCCATTTTTCGCAGTTTCTGGCGAATGCTGGCCTCAAAAAGACGCCTTCTTCAGTGGAATGTATCGGTCTGTTCTGGCAACGCTGCTCCCGATCACCTTGGAGAAACCGTGGTTGCCATGTGGGTCGGGCCCGTAACCGCCTTGCTGGGCATGCTTGCCTGTATCGCTTTGGGCAACGGCATGGCGGCAAGCACTGCCCTGGCTGGCGTTGTTTGCCTGCTGTGGTTTTTTTCGCCGGTCATGGCGTGGTGGTCGAGCCTTCCTCTTAAGCGGCATCTGGAAAAGCTCACCCCAGAGCAAACCGTTTTTCTGTTCAGAATTGCCCGCAAGACCTGGAAGTTTTTTGCAACCTTTGCCGGGGCTGAAAGCAACTGGCTTCCGCCAGACAACTATCAGGAAGTTCCCACCGGCAGGCTAGCCCACCGTTCTTCACCCACCAATATGGGCATTGCGCTGCTGGCAAATCTTTCAGCCTATGATTTCGGTTTTATAACCGCCGGGGCATTTTTGGAGCGCACAGCCAGCTCCCTGTCAGTGATGGAAAAACTTGAAAGATACAAAGGCCATTTTTTCAACTGGTACGACACCCAGTCTCTGACGCCTCTGTCGCCGCGCTACGTGTCGTCTGTGGACAGTGGCAACATGGTTGGACACCTTTCAGTCTTGCGCGCAGGGTTGCAGGATTTTGTAGAAAAAAGGGTAAGCCATCCACTGCTTTTTAAAGACCTGAAAAAAACGCTTGCCATCCTGGTTGAAGCTGCCCCCAAACCTTCCGGTGAGGCTGCAAATGCACCGCTAGGCGCTCTCAACCTTGAGCTAGATGCGGCCATACAGTCGTTTTCATCGTCTGCAAGTCAAGTCAGAAAAAATCTTGAACATCTACAAACATCTGCAACAGCAGCTTTTGCCCAGCGTGATCAGGCTTCAGACCTGCTGAAAGCGGACGACTACGGCAGCATGCAAGAAATGTTTTTGCTCAAAGTGCAGGATGAACTGGACGAGCTTGCGCTTTTTATGCCCTGGACATTGCTTCAGGATATGCCCACTGCTGTTCTGCAAGGTTTTCAGATGCTTGACGCACACCTCACCCTGTTTGAAATTGCCCGGCTTGAAGAGACTGTTTTGCCGGGTCTGGCATTGTGCGCCGCAGAGGAAAAAAAACCATCAAGGCAGCCTCTCTTTGCTGAGCTTGCGGTACTTGTTGGTGCAGGCAGCCGGCAAGCCAGGGCACGGCTTGAACAGATAACGGAGATGATGGAGCAGTGCACCGGGCTAGCGTGCCTTGAGTACGATTTTCTTTACGACTCCACGCGAAAATTGCTGTCTATCGGCTACAACGTGGACGAAAACAGAAGAGATGCAAGCTATTATGACCTGCTGGCCTCAGAGGCCCGGCTGGCAGTATTTGTGGGCATTGCCCAGGGCCATCTGCCGCAGGAAAGCTGGTTTTCTCTTGGGCGGCTTTTAACCACCACCACGGGGCAAAAGCCGGTGCTTCTTTCCTGGAGCGGCTCGATGTTTGAGTATCTGATGCCGCTTCTTGTGATGCCCTTCTATGAAAACAGCCTGCTTGACCAATCCTGCAAAGCTGCTGTTGCCGCACAGATCGAATATGGGGGAAAAAACGGGCTGCCGTGGGGGATATCTGAAAGCGGCTACTGCATGACCGACGCGCGCGCCGACTATATGTACAAGGCCTTTGGGGTGCCGGGGCTAGGCATCAAGCGCGACCTGACCGCAGATATGGTTGTGGCTCCATACGCTTCGGCCTTGGCCGCCATGATAGCTCCACGTGATGCCTGCCTTAACCTTGAACGTCTTTCACAGGGAGGCGCAGAAGGTGAGTACGGCATGTACGAGGCCGTTGACTATACCGAATCGCGATTACCCAGGGGGGAAACATTCGAGATCGTGCGTTCCTACATGGCGCATCATCAGGGAATGAGCCTGCTTGCCCTCGAGGCCTTGCTGCTTGATTACCCCATGCAAAAACGGTTTGAAAGCGATCCCCAGTTTCAATCCGCCATACTGGTTTTGCAGGAACGGGCACCGGAAGCAATTCCAGGTTATGTACGCACGGCAACACGGTCGGGTGTTCCCGCAATTCACAGGTCTGTAAAAGGTGCAACGCGCATCATTGGTTCGCCGCACACTGCAAGGCCAGAGATTCAGCTGCTTTCAAACGGCAGGTATCATGTCATGGTAACCAATGCCGGTGGCGGGTATAGTCGCTGGAAAAACCTTTCTGTAACCAGGTGGAAAGAAGATACGACGTGTGACGACTGGGGTACGTTTTGTTACATCCGCGATCTTGCCACTGGAGAATACTGGTCTACCACCTTCCAGCCTACCCAGGTAAAAACTGAACATTTCAAGGTGATTTTTTCAGAAGGGCGGGCCGAATTTCATTGCCGTAACCTTAACTATGATGTGCATACGGATATTGCGGTTTCGCCAGAACACGATGTCGAACTGCGGCGAACAAAGATCACGAACAACTCTCTGGAACAGCGAACCATAGACATGACCAGTTTTGCCGAGGTGGTTCTTGCTTCTTGCGCCGCTGATGCCTTGCATCCGGCATTCAGCAACCTTTTTGTCCAGACCGAAATAGTTGAAGATCAGTTTGCGATTCTATGCACACGCCGCGCCCGCTCTGAAGAAGAAAATACCCCCTGCATGCTGCACATGATGACTGTGCACGGCGTGCCTGTTGACGCCATTTCTTACGAAACGAGCAGACGGCAATTTATTGGCCGTGAGCGCACCATAAAAAATCCAAGGGCAATGGACAGGGAAGTTTTTGATCTTTCTGACAGTGCTGGAGCCGTGCTTGACCCGGTTGTTGCCGTGCGCACACGCATCACGCTTGAGGCCGGGCAGTCTGCAATAATTGATGTTGTTTCTGGCGTGGGCGAATCACGGACAACGGCCATGGCCCTCATTGAAAAATACCGGGATAAGGGCATTGCCGACCGCGTTGCCCGTATGGCTTGGGTTCATGGCCAAATTCTGCTGCGTCAGATCCACGCCACAGAGGTGGAGGCGCAGCTATATACTTGTCTGGCAGATTCCATCGTGTACGCCAATGCGCAACTGCGTGCAGAAAGCTCTGTGCTTGTGCAAAACAGCAAGGGGCAGTCCGGACTTTGGGGGTATACGCTGTCCGGCGATCTTCCCATACTGCTGTTGCGGATAGGAAGCGTTGACAATATCGAGCTTGTCCGCCAGCTTTTGCGGGCGCATACTTACTGGAATCTTAAAGGCTTATTGGTTGACCTGGTCATCTGGAATGAAGACAAGGCCGGGTACAGGCAGCTTCTGCATGACCAGATCATGGGGCTTATTGCAGAGGGGAACGGCAGTAGCCTTGGGAAACCTGGGGGGATTTTTGTCCTTTCTGCCGATCGCATAGTTGAAGAAGACCGAATCTTGATGCAGGCAGTTGCCCGGGTCATTATTGCCGACGACAAAGAGTCTTTGGAGCAACTGGTAAAAGGCCGCATAGCGCCTGTCAATACAATTCCCTATCTTGCTCTGTCGGAAGGGCCAAGAGTTATCCGTGCCGAAAGCGCCATGCCTGCCCCCCGCAATGACCTTGTTCTCTTTAACGGACTGGGAGGTTTTACTCCCGACGGGCGGGAATATGTTATAATTACCGCTCAGGGCCAGGCCACGCCCGCTCCCTGGGCCAATGTGCTCGCAAATTCACAGTTTGGAACCGTTGTTTCGGAAACAGGGCTCGCCTTTACCTGGAGCGAAAATGCCCACGAGCACCGCATTACCCCGTGGTCAAATGACCCCGTGGGTGATTCAAGGGGCGAGGCATTCTATCTTCGCGATAACGACACCGGCTACTTCTGGTCGCCATCCCCCCGCCCATGCCGGGGCAAAACGCCTTACACAACCCGGCACGGCTTTGGCTACAGCGTATTTGAACATACTGAACGCGGTATAAAATCAGAACTTCTTGTGCATGTTGACGTGGACGCCCCGGTAAAATGCATGCGGCTGACAGTGAAAAATGAGTCGCCAATACCGCGCAGGCTGTCGGCAACGGGCTATGTGGCCTGGGTTTTGGGCGATTTGCCGGAGAAAACACGCATGCACATAGCCACAGAAGTTGACCAGATGAGCGGGACGGTTTTTGCCTGCAATTCCTACAATTCTGAGTTTTCTGGTCGAACAGCATTTTTTGGCACAGACGACAGCATCAAATCTGTGAGCTGCGACCGCGCTGAATTTTTGGGTCGCAATGGCTCTCTGGACAATCCGGCGGCCATGGGGCGCAGCCGCCTTTCGGGCCGAAACGGTGTTGGCCTGGACCCGTGTGCCGTTATTCAGGTCCCGTTCACTCTCGCCGCCGGCGAGGAGAGGGTCATTGCATTTCGGCTTGGAGTCGGGAAATCCAAGGATGAATGCAGAGAACTTGCCATGCGGTTTAAAGGCGTGGAGGCAACGCAGAAATCCTTGAGCAGGGTCTGGCGGCAGTGGGATCGCCTGCTTGGCTCTGCCTATGTGGAAACACCGGATACGTCTTTCAACATGATGGCCAACGGCTGGCTGCTGTATCAGGCCATAGCCTGCAGGATGTGGGGGCGCGGAGCCATTTATCAGTCTGGCGGTGCATTCGGATTCCGCGACCAGTTGCAGGACGCAATGGCGCTTGTGCATACCGCACCCCATTTGCTGCGTGAACAGATACTTTTATGCGCATCGCGGCAGTTTGCAGAGGGTGATGTCATGCACTGGTGGCATCCGCCGTCAGGGCGAGGGGTGCGCACGCACTGCTCGGACGACTACCTCTGTTTGCCGCAGGCCGTTTGCCGCTATGTCAGCTCTACCCAGGATACCGGCATACTGGACGAGCAGGCTGTCTTGATCACAGGGCGGCCCCTCAAGGACGATGAAGATGCTTATTACGACCAGCCATCCGCTTCTGGCAACACGGCAACAATCTATGAGCATTGCGTGTTGGCAATACGCTATGGGTTAAAATTTGGCGCACACGGGCTGCCGCTTATGGGTTCTGGCGATTGGAATGATGGAATGGACAAAGTTGGCGCTGGTGGAAAAGGCGAAAGCGTCTGGCTGGCCTTTTTCCTTTACGATGTGCTTGCCAGGTTTGGTCCCCTTGCGGCTGCACGCGGCGATTTGCCGTTTTATCAGGAATGTTCAAGTCAACTAGCTGTATTGAAAGAAAAAATAGAAACACACGGCTGGGATGGCGGATGGTATCGGCGTGCATACTTTGATGACGGCACCCCCCTGGGCTCGGCAGAAAATAGTGAATGCCGTATCGACTCCATAGCGCAAAGCTGGTCTGTGCTCTCAAAAGCAGGGAGTGCGGAGCATGCCAAACTGGCTATGCGGGCGCTGGATGACTACCTTGTGCGGCGCGAGGACAAACTGGTAAAACTGTTTACACCACCTTTTGACGTGCAGACCCCCAACCCCGGCTATATCAGAGGATACACCCCTGGTGTGCGCGAAAACGGGGGCCAATACACCCATGCAGCCGTGTGGGCGGCCATGGCCTTTGCCCAGTTGGGTGATTCCAGCCGGGCATGGGCAATCTTCAATATCATCAATCCGGTAAATCACTGCAAAACCGCAGGAGATGTGGCGCGCTACGAAGTGGAACCCTATGTGGCTGCCGCTGACGTTTATGCCGCCCCCGGCCTTGTTGGGCGCGGCGGCTGGACATGGTATACTGGTTCCGCCGCCTGGATGTATCGCCTGATGCTTGAATCTCTTATGGGAATCAACATTGAAAATGGCGCGTTGCGAATTGCCCCCTGCCTACCTGAAAGCTGGGGTTGTTGCACCGTTCATTATCGCTATTGTAGCGCTGTCTATCATATAGAAATTACTCAGAAATATGCTGGAGGCAAAAACCTTTCCATCACACTTGATGGAACTGCACAAAATGACTCGCTTGTTCCACTGGCTGACGACAATAAAGAACATGAAGTAGCTGTTATTATTCAGCAATAAGTAATTTGAAGATGCCTATATTGTTTTTTGCAACCGATTTTGAGGGGGTGCATATATGTAATGACATTATAACATGATGCAAATATAGTGTATAAACCTAGTTGATAGTAGCCAATCCGTGTTTATGATAGCATTAAAAATTGTATTACTATCATACGGATTGGAGGGATTACATATATGCTCTATTCAAAACTTGTCACACTTTTTTCGGGCGGAGTCAGCTTTTCAGAGGACGAAGTACCTTTGGGGGATAACCTCGTCGTCAGAAATTTCAGCTTCCACTCTCCTGAACGACAGCGGGTTGGCCCGGCACATTCCCAGATGGCTGCCAGCGCTACGGGATCAGAAGTTGATGAAGAAATTCAGGAGAATAATAATTTCAGATACCATATAATGATGCCGGCCCAAATGAAAAAGGCCCGCAACATTGTCATCATGCTTCATGGTCTGAATGAAAGATACTGGACAAAATACCTGCCTTGGGCCGCATCTGTTGTTGAAGCAACCGGCCACGCGGTTGTTCTTTTTCCCCTCGCATTTCACATGAACCGCGCCCCGGCCCGGTGGGCGGATCCGCAACGTATGGCGCACCTGAGCCGCGAGCGCAAACGTGCCCTGCCCGACCTCACCAGTTCCAGCTTTGTCAATGCGGCCATCAGCGCGCGGCTTTGCGAACAGCCCGAGCGCTTTATCCAGTCTGGTCTTGAAAGTTACTATGATCTCATCAATCTTGTTGAAATGATAAAGAATGGTCTTCATCCGGCCATCGATAAAGATGCCACAATTGATTTTTTTACCTACTCCATCGGAACCCTTCTCGGCGACCTTCTTATGATGGCAAACATGTCGGGGTATTTTTCGGCATCGCGGCATATTTCCTTTTGCGGCGGGCCTGTCGTAAGCGGTCTGCACCCGGAATCAAAATTTATTCTCGACAGCGAAGCTGTAGGCAAACTCAGGGAGTGCCTGCTCTCAACAGACCGGCTTGAAGTTTTGCTTGCGGACAATACCGAGTTTGAAAAGGCCTTTCGCTGCATGCTTGATTATGGGATAGGCAGCAGTGAGCGGGAGGAACGTCTGAGGTGTATGGGGGCACGGCGCTATGTGATCGCCCTGGCCGATGACCATGTTGTGATGGTTAACGAAATTCGCAATACTTTTGGCGAAAAAGAAAAAAATGGCATTCATGTGGAAATCATGCAGTATACCTATAAATACAGACATGAAGACCCGTTCCCTGTGCTCACAAAAATGTACAGTAATATTGACAGGCAGTTTCAGCGCACATTTGACAGAATTTGCAATTTTTTGAAAAGATAGATGGGGTAAATTTTTAAGACAGAGGAGGAATCTTTCAGCCAAATCACACTGGCTTGCCCGGGGTTCCCCCTCCGCTAAGCCGGTCGCCAGCGTTTTACAATGGTATTTTAAAAAAGTTTTACAACGCAGACCAGCCTGCGCGTTGCGCATGCTGGCGCTGTATCCACCAGCGATGGCAGAAAAAGTCATCACCGCCCTGTCGCGAGCATCCAGAACAAAAGGGTGCGCCCCTTCTCGCTCCTCTCGCCCTTTCCCCCCTCGTCGCTCAATCCCCAGTCCGGCAGAGCACCAACGCTGATTTCATTGCGGTGCAAAACCATGCCAGTGTGCGCCCTCGCATGGCTGGCTGTCGCTTAGCTGTGCCACAACGGCTGCTCTGGCGCATTATCCTGACATTCCGCATACGGTTAGCCAGAAGCCCATCGGCAATCAGTCGCCGACCAGGCAACCACTGGATAGGCCAAAATCCATACGCCGGACGCCCACCCAAGAGGTCTATGTACAGCGGCAGGGGCAGTGCCCCTTCAGTCTTGCCCGTCGTTCCGCAGGGCATGAGCTGCCGCCAGAATTCGCAGGCCGATGTAAAATGTGGCGTTATCATGCCATGCCCATGCTCAAGCTTGGTTACAGAAGCTCCGCGTTCTGCCTGCTTAAAAATCGCCAGAGCATGGCTGTGGGCCGTCGGGGCGATTTCACCGCAAGGACCTGCGAAATTATCAATCTCGCAAATGCTATCTCATTTTTTAAATCAACCAGACATTATGATTAATGAAATGATTGTTTATATTATTTTTATATTTTTGACTTTTATTAATTGTATAAAATAAAAAATTCCAAATGTGTTGTAGCAAACAGACGATGTATATTTTTTGTATGACTGTTAGCAAAGCTGGAAAAATCTTTAAATATGTAGTCATAAAAGTTCTATAAAAGCCACATTAACAATACATATTATAATAAAAGCATAATTAATGTAGTTAATTTAACTGCTTTTATGTAACACATTAATAAAATTAATTTAAAAAATTCAAGTTTTTTTACCGAAGCTCAGCCTTTGCTAGTTGGCAAACAATAATCCAGCAGCAATATATTTTGCATCAGTATTGCAATGCTCATTGCCTGGCAAGCTAGAGATCATCTAGAAACTTTCCGCCAATGCGCATGCAGATGCAGTCAAACTATTACCAGGAGAGCAATATGTATTTCTTCAAGAAGATTATGATTTGTGCGCTTGTTGCATCCATCTCACTGGTTGCCGGGGCCTCGCTGGCGCAAGCTCAGACAATTGGAGCGACAAAAGAGCAGGCCATTACCGCCTCAAAGGGGTGGAGCATCACAAAGGATATCATGAAAAAGGATGTATTCACCGAGGACAAGGAAAAACTGGGCAGCATTGAAGACATCATTGTAACGCCCAGCGAAGGCCTTTCGTATGCAGTTGTGAGTACAGGCGGATTCCTTGGCATGGGCAAACACGACATCGTTGTTCCGCTCAACCAGTTCAAGGTGATGGATTCGCGCTTTATCTTGCCCGGCGCGACCAAAGAAACAATCAAGGCAATGCCCGAATTCAATTACGAAAAGTAAAAGGTGCTGATCGCAACGTGCCCGCTGCGGAGAGCATTTGAGTAAAAGATCGAGGGCATTTTCTGCCAGCTGCGCAGAAAATGCTCTCAAACACAAACATAACACTGTATTGCACGTTAACACGGGAAAATACCATGAAAAACAATAAAGTCAGAAACAAGTTTAAAGAAATAAGCGGCCATGCAAAAGAAGTTGTTGGCAAGATAACAGGAGACAAACAACTTGAGCTGGAGGGGAATGTGCAGAAGAACGTCAGCAAGATCAGCGCTTCGTATAATGATATCAAGGACAGTATAAAAGAGTCCCGCGATGATTAAACGTTTTTAATGAGTTAATGCACGACTGTATAAACTGTAAACAAGGAATTTGCATTGTCATGAAGAATCTATGCGCTGATTTATTTGTTGCCCTCATCTTCACTCTTGGTTTGGCGTTTGCCATGTCAACAATGCAGGATGCGTCCGCAGCAAGCAATGACTTGCCTCAAACGGCAGGCGAATACTTTGATGACTCTGTTATTACAACGGCCGTAAAAAGCAAAATATTGGGCGAAAAGGGTCTTTCTTCGCTCAGCATCAATGTGGAGACAAAGGACGGAGTCGTTACACTCTCTGGCAAAATAGATACCGCAGCGCATTCAGACCTTGCAGTGCGCATAGCAAAAAAAGTCAATGGCGTTAATGGTGTTGTGAACAATTTGATTGTTGATGCAGCCGCACATCAGTCAGTTGGTGAGTATGTTGATGATGCTTCAATCACTGCTGCCGTTAAAGCAAATATTCTTAAAGAAAAGGGACTTTCAACGCTAAATATCAGTGTTGAAACAAAGGACAATGTTGTGACCCTTTCGGGAAAAACTGATTCGCCGGAGCACTCCAGGTTGGCCGCCCGTGTTGCAAAGCGTGTGAATGGGGTCAAAGCTGTTGTAAACAAGCTTAAAGAATAAATATGCAATGTTTTGCCAAAGCAAAAAGCAAGCATATTTATAAGTGTCAACACAGTTTCTGAGCAATGCCTTGCATAAACTCTTTTGGTAGATGAACGTTGCATTATATGTGAAATTGTAAAGGCAGTTCGTAGTAATTATTATTGTAACAACAAAAGGAATAGCTATGAACTGCCATATTAAAACTATTATTTTAGCGATATTTATTTTTGCAAGCAATATATGTTTTGCATCAGAACCAGACAATATTGACAATACAGAATCGCAAAAGAGCACTTTTGTACTATATTACGAAAATGATTTATTTTACCATCACGATGGGTACTATACCAATGCAGTTAAATTTAGAGTTATATCGAAGCCGCTAAATACGCTTACAAAAAATGGAATTTTTCCGGATACGTTTGACTCAGTAATGGAAAAATTTGAAAAGTCACAAAATAAACAATTTACACAGTACAATATTTCAGCAGGGGCTGGGCAGTCAATTTATACACCCAAGGATACCACGATCCGCGATCTTCAAGAGGATGATCGCCCATACGCCGGGTATCTTTACAGTTTTCTGGCACTGCACGCCAAGCAGATTCAGATGATGGACACCTTTGAGATTACAGCGGGCGTGGTGGGGCCAAGCGCCCTGGCCGAATATGCGCAAAATGGAGTGCACCGGTTGCGCGGATTTGAAACCGCCAAAGGCTGGGACCACCAATTGCATGATGAACCTGCCATGACGCTCTCCTGGGGCAGAAACTATCGCCTCAACAAACAAAGCATCTGGTCGGGATTAAGCTGGGATGTCTTGCCGTACCACACGCTCACAGTTGGCAACGTGCTGACGCAGGCAACTGCGGGCTCAGAACTGCGTCTGGGCTGGAACCTGCCTCCATCCTTCAACACTTCACAAATTCATCCAAGTTCAAGCATTGGTGCGCCAACCCCCGAAGATAAGGGGGGACGACAATCCAAAGATTGGGGTTTTTATGTTTTCGCTGGCGGTGAAGGTCGCGCCGTTGCCCACAATATTTTCCTAGACGGCAATACATGGGGAGACAGCCATCGCGTGGCCAAAGAACCCTTTGTGGGGGAAGTAAGTTTTGGAGCAGCCGTAACCATAAACAGCCTGCAAATTGCCTACAGACATGTTTATCTGACTGAAGAATTCAAAAAACAGAAAGGGGCACAAAATTATGGTTCCATTACCCTTGTTTTACCTTTTTAGTGCGTCAAAGGTGGTGTGAATTGACATTCGCCAACATGGCAATGGTAGATCTGAATAGGGAGAACATGATGCCTAATATCAATAAGGAAGTTACAGTGGACAAGGTGACGTCATGGTTTATGTTTTGTGTGGTAACAATGATCGTCATAATGGTTATATGGGCCTTTCCTGTCAATGCGCATGCACAGGGCACTGAACAAAATGGCAGTGCGCCTGTTGTCACTTTGAAGATGTGGGATTCTTCATCATCGCTTGAGCAATACGCTTTTCTTGCGGGCATTGTGAGCATGCTTGAGCTCGAAAAGGAATGGCAGGGTCAAAAGGGCATCCTGCCGTTGCGGCAGAGCATGATCGGCAGCTGGTGCGCCGGGCTGGACGGCATGAGCCTCATACAGATTCACAGCGCCGTTAACAGCTATAGCATGAATAATCCCCTCAAGCAGGACAGGCTTGTCCTTGATGTGCTGTGGAGCGAGTTGGTGCAGCCCAAACTTAAAGCTACAATGTCTGGTTCTGGAAGCGACACTTCCACACGGCTTGAGCAAACCATGGGAAGCAGCAAGAAACAAAAAACTCATTCTACATATTAAATTAGCCATGGAGAATCATGATGAAACAACTACTTGCCCCAACTATTGCGATTTTTCTTCTGTTCGCAGGTCCCTTGGCGTGCACCAATATGAGTAAAACACAGCAGGGCGGCCTGTCGGGCGCAGCACTCGGCGCTGGCGCAGGAGCGGGCATAGGTGCGCTTACGGGAGGAAACTGGGCTGTCGGAGCCGCCGTTGGCGGAGCCCTGGGTGGTTTGGCAGGGGGACTATACGGAAATTCGCAGGACAACAAAAAACGTTAAGCGCGTCCCTCGGACATATAAGCAGTTTGGCAGGCAGGTTATGATGAAAGGCCTGTCAAACAGCTTGTGATGGGGGATAGGTTGCCTTGCACCCAGCAGTTTCTGATTTATCTAGGTTTATCAGGTGGTTTTGGTGGAAAGGGCAATAGACGGTCGGTTTCTGCTTTGACAACCGCATAACATTCGCAACACAGCTCTTCAAGTTTTGGGCGGTCCAGCACGGTAATCTGCCCCCGGCGATATTCAATGACACCCAGGCGCTGCAACTTGCCTGCGGCTTCGGTAACGCCCTCGCGGCGAACCCCCAGCATGTTGGCGATCAGTTCCTGCGTCATGCTCAGCTGATTGCTAGGCAGGCGATCGAGCGAGAGCAACAGCCAACGACAGAGCTGCTGGTCTATGGAATGATGTCGATTACATACTGCTGTCTGCGCCATCTGCGTAATTAAGGCCTGAACATAACGCAGCATCAGTTGCAGCATTGCAACGTGATGACTGACGGCATCCTTAAAATGTTTGTCGCTCAGGCGGTATGCCTGACCAGCACTTTGTACCAAGGCTCTGCTGGAGGTACTTTCTCCCCCCATGAACAGTGAGATGCCAATGACGCCTTCATTGCCAACTACAGAAATTTCCGCTGAAGCGCCGTTTTCCATCACATATAATAGCGAGATAATGCAGTCTATTGGAAAGTAGACATGTCGCATGACATCGCCGGATTCGTATAAAACCTTGCCCAGTGGCATTGAAACCAACTCCAGCTGCGGCAGTAACATGGCATAAATTGGGGGGGGGTAATGCTGCAAGAAGGCGGTTTTGGTTTGGGGTAGCATCTTTGAGCATCTTGGTATCCTCAATAGCTATAATGGTATTATTATATATTTCATATTCTCTTCGATCAATCTTTTTAATGATACAATAATAAGTTGCTAATGTATGTGCTCTACCGCACACGCGTATCTGGTTTGAAATAACGATTCTGCTCATGAAGCAATTAACATCAAACGCAGAGGTTCATATGCTTGAAATGATTGCTGTTGTCCTCGTTATATTGTGGTTGTTGGGGATAATTACATCCTACTCATTGGGTGGCTTTATCCACATACTTTTGGTCATTGCGGTTGTCGTTATCGTAATCAGATTTTTGCAGGGTCGACGGCTCTAGAAGCGGGTTCGCTTCTTCCCGCTACGCGTATTTGTGGATCGCCGGATGCGTGATGTGTACGGCGTCGATTGGCGCCTCGCTGCCCAGGTGCTGGAGTATCGCGTGAATCTGCAGTTTTTTTATGGGGGTAATGCCAGGTCAAATCTGGCAACTCGCATGCTTGGGCAGGCGGTGTAGCAATGAGTATGCTGGTTTGCTCGTGCGATTGTAATGGTGCAGATTGGTACTGGAGCAATGCCGATGCGCCTGCGCCACTGGCAACCACCAAAGGCCGCAAGCGCGTGAGTTGCGGCGCGCATCCCTTCTGGGGCGACTGGCCTGCGGCTTTACCGCTGGCGAGACCCGCACAGTGATTATGAGAAGCGCAGATTTGGTCATGAAGTATATCTGCCAGCTATTATTGCGCCGACTGCTCAGAGATTTTTGACAACCTCACTGCCGCAGGCCTGTGCGTTGCTCCTGGAGATATCTTGCCCATGCAGAAAAAACATGAGCAAGTCTACATTTGTGGAAAACGTACAGTTATAGGCGCATGTTGGGCATATTGCATGGATGATGGAGCGCTAGACGTAGCGGAGTTTAGCGGCCTATGTTATACTAATGTCTGTCAGACATAGCGGAAGAACACGGCGCAAAGCGCGCCAATGTCTGGCGTTAAAACCTGCTGGCCGCCGGAATTGGGGTGCGGACGCTACGCGGGGATTCCCGCAAATGCGTTTTGCCATGGAGGGCATTAGGTCGTTTCTGGCGCAGGAGGCGGTACGTTCCGTCTGAGTTTGACGTGATCAGTGTACTGAAAATGGCGACCGGACAGGATTTGGTTATGCTGCTGACCTATTTTTATACGGGTGCGCAGCGTGGCGAGGTTTTCCGGTTGACCTGGGACGATGTGTGTTTTGAAACACGCAAAATCCGGCTCGTTGACCACAAGGGCCGTGGTGGAGCACAGCGCAGCCGCTGGGTGCCGATGCACGATGAGCTGGCTAATAAAGCGCTGTCGTGGTGGCGTGATGAACGCCCGTGCGCGGTTGATAACGTGTTTATGCAGCTGCACTGTGATGGTTCGCTAGGCGAGCCGTTCCAGCAGCGCAACAAAATGATGCCGCGTTTGTGCGCCAAGGCCGGGATTAAGCCGTTCGGCTTCCACGCGCTGTGGCACCAGTCGGCAAGCATTACGTTTGTGGCGGTGGTTTGAGCGCGGCACAATCGCTCATGGGCCATTACCGGGCAACCACGACTGACCGATATGTGCGCAGTGCCGGTCTCTATGGAGATCAGCCGGTGATTCTGGCAGCGTTGAGCGATAGCGACATATCGCATCGCCGCCGGGCTGATAAAAACAGCGATGCCCCATGAGATTGCAGCTCAAGGGGCATCTTGTCACCAGTAACTTGTCACCAAGTTCCGGCATCAACTAAAAGAGTGTGTAACCCTTTGTAAACATTGGCGTCCCCAAGGGGATTTGAACCCCTGTCGACGGCGTGAAAGGCCGTTGTCCTGGGCCGGCTAGACGATGGGGACGCGAGTTTGGTTGGCTGGGCTGCAAGGACTCGAACCTTGATTAACGGAGTCAGAATCCGTCGTCCTGCCAATTGAACGACAGCCCAACGCGAGAAACGTGTATATGTGAAACAGCGGGGTAGTGTCAATAAAAAATCCGAAAAAAATGTTTTTACTGCACTTTTTTTTACAAGGCGGCAAAAAGCGTGGTACGATTATAAGTGCAGGTGAACAAAACAATATGTCAGCATGTGAAGCAATGCGCAGGCCCGCTGACTGAGATGCCGGGGAAAAAATCGATTTCTGGCTTTTATCGCCGCAGAAACAGCTTAAGAAGCCCGTTACTGGCTGTTATTGTTTGGACTTGAGCTTGACAATATCTTGCATACAGGTATGTTTTTTACAGGCACCAACGACCAAGTGGTCATAAATTGGTGCTGCAAGTATCGGTTTCCAGCTGTTTCCGCGGCAAGACGCGTTGCATGGACTGCCCTGTTCTTTATGGTACAAGGCAGGCTTTGATGCGTAGGTGCGGCTGGAGTTTGTTTTTTTAGCTAAACCTGTACGGAGGAGTTTGGGTATGGCATCAACAAAAGCCTTTAATGAAGACAAGGTAGCGCTGCTTATCGGCTGCTTTATCTTCTTGATGGCCCTGGGCAAATTTGCAGGTCTGGACCTGCTGGGCTGGGGCCTCAAGATGGGCATGTGGGTCAAAAGCCCGCTTGACTGCTGGGCTTCGGCATCCAAGGGGTTTATGCCCGGCGTGGGGGCGCTGCTCGCCAGCTATGCGTTTATCGCGGCGGTGATGTCTGTGGGCATTAAGCTCATGAAGGGCGATATTGGTAAATTTCTTTACGGGTTTACCTGCATTTTCTTTATTGCCATCGCCTGCTACACTCTTGGCGCAAACGCCTTCATTGCCGCCAACCCCACCGAAATCACCAAATTGGGCATAACCTGGTCGCTGGGTTTGAGCACTGAGGCCGGTCTTATTGTGGCCCTGGTGGTCGGTATTCTGCTGGGCAACCTTACGCCCGGCTTTGCTGAATCCCTGCGCGAGGCCTGCCGCCCAGAACTTTTCGTCAAAATCGCCATCGTTATTCTTGGTGCGGAACTTGGCGTCAAGGCCGCAGACGCAGCCGGTTTTGCCGGTCACGTTATTTTCCGAGGCCTGTGCGCCATTGTTGAAGCCTACCTGCTGTACTGGTCCGTTGTTTACTACGTGGCCCGTAAGTATTTTAAGTTCAACAAGGAATGGGCTGCTCCTCTTGCTTCGGGCATTTCCATCTGCGGCGTCTCGGCGGCTATCGCCACCGGCGGCGCCATCCGCGCCCGGCCTGTGGTGCCGATCATGGTTTCCTCGCTGGTCGTGGTCTTTACCTGCATTGAAATGCTCATTCTGCCCTTTATAGCCCAGTACTTCCTGTACACCGAGCCCATGGTGGCCGGCGGCTGGATGGGCCTTGCCGTCAAGTCTGACGGCGGCGCCATCGCCAGCGGCGCCATCACGGAATCGCTGATTCTTTCCAAGATGGCTGGCCTTGGCACCAAGTGGGAGCCAGGCTGGATCGTGATGGTGACCACCACGGTCAAAATCTTCATCGACATGTTCATCGGCGTGTGGGCCCTCGTCCTCGCCTACATCTGGACTGCCAAGTTTGACAAAACCCGTGGCGAACGCACCATGACCTGGAGCGACGTTATGGATCGCTTCCCCCGCTTTGTGCTGGGGTACCTTGGCACGTTCCTTATCCTTCTGTTTGCCTGCCTGTCTTCGCCCGAACTGCATAAGCTCGGCAAGTCCATGTCCGGCGCCATCAACAGCTTCCGCGTCATGTTCTTCCTGCTGACCTTCTTCAGCATCGGTCTGGTTTCCAACTTCCGCAAGCTGAAGGAAGAAGGCATCGGTCGCCTGGCCGTTGTGTACATTGTGTGCCTGTTCGGTTTCATCATCTGGGTGGGCCTGTTCATCTCCTACGCCTTCTTCCACGGCATGACCCCGCCTGTGATGGCTGGCTAGTTTACTATACGGAGTAAGTTATGGAAACGAAAACCGAAGTTAAGCTCCACGAAGAAATTGAAAAGATGGAATATGAACCGCTGGATCCCGTTGAACTCAAGCTCGTACACTGGAGCTGGGGCCTCGGCGTGGGCCTGCTGGTGGTGCTCTTTGTCATCAGCAAGTTTGTCATGACCACGCACTAGACGTGTCTGGCAGCCGTTGATATGTACGCCGGGGAGGGTTTCCTCCCCGGCGCTTTTGTCTCAACGACAGGTACGGCAACAACAGCCGCGCGATGTGCCTCGGTTGCAAACCAGCACCTGCATCGCATGTCTGCTTTTGTCCATATGGCATGTCTGCGTGCCGTATGGCTCGCAGTACGTTGTGAAGGGTGGACGTGATAAATTTTGCCCGGCAGCCGAGGGCGAAACCCAGTTAAGGATAAGGCCATGCCGCGTTATCATCTGCGTTTTATGAAAGGCCCCAATTATACGCTGAACCTGGAATATGAAGCGACTGTGGAGGCCCCGTCATTTGAGGAAGCCCTTAAGCCTCACACCGACTGGCCCATAACCGAAAGTTACGACCACGCCACGGCAACGGCCTGGAACCCCGGAACTTCCATGTACTATCAGGAAATGTGGGAGGCGGCTTTGCTGCCTGACACCGAGGGCAAGTAATGGCCACGCGCTACATTGTCAGTGCGTGCCTTGCAGGCGAGCGCTGCCGTTACGACGGCGGCGACAATACCTGCCCGCGTGTGACGCGGCTTGTGGAGGAGGGCAGTGCTATCCCTGCCTGTCCTGAACTGCTGGGCGGCCTTGATACGCCGCGCAGCCCCTGCGAGCGGGTGGGCGATCGCGTCATGAACCGTGACGGGCAAGACGTTACCCTTGCCTTTGAACAGGGCGCAGCCCGCGCCGTGGAGCTGGCCCGCCAAGGTGGCTGCACGGCGGCCATCCTGAAAAGCCGGTCGCCCTCCTGCGGCTTTGACCGTATCTATGACGGCACTTTCAGCCACGCGCTTTGCGCTGGCGACGGGGTGTGGGCGGCCATGTTGCGGGCAGAGGGGTTTGTTCTTTATAGTGAGGAACAATTGCCCCCCGAGGCCTGATCTTTCAAGCTGTTTGCATGGCAATACGATACAGGGCCGGGCGCTCCCAAACGGGAGTGTCCGGCCTTGCGGCTTGTCTGGCTTGTGTGCTCGAAAGTAAATGGATATGCGCCCAACAGGTCGGGCGTCAGGCGCTCTTAGGCTTTGGGAGCGGCCAGGGCTATGCCTCGCTGCTCAAGAGCGGCGACCACCTTTGTGCAAAATTGCGGCAGCAGGGCCTGCGCCTGCGGGGTCAGCCCCACCTGCATGGTGTGGTAGTCAAACGGCTGTAGTCCAAAAACAACAGCCTGAACCTCGTGACCCGCCATGCTGCACGTTACCAGGGTGTCTAGCAGGTCTGTCTGGTGCATGGAATCCCTGAAGCTCAGACTTTTACGCAGGTCTTCGCCCTCAAGCATGTAGACTGTTCCGGGTTTTTCCGGCCCAAGCACCACGTCAAGAACAACCAGCGTGTCGCAGTCCATCAGCTCGGTCATGAGCATGAGGCCCTGGGTGCCGCCGTCTTCAAGGCGGACATTTTCAGGCCACGTGTAGTTGGCCTGCAGGTATTCCACGGCACGCACGCCAAAACCCTCGTCAGTCAGCAGGATATTGCCGACGCCCATAATCAGTACTTTTTTTTGTTCCACGGTGTGCTCTCATGTGGGATTGCTGCGTTGGTGCCCGGCGTCTGTCAGCATGCGCTGCGGCACGTCTGTGCAGTATGTCAGAATAAGTGGTCGCGGTCTATTGCGTTTGCACTGCGGCACAGTTGCGCGCCATGTGGTACGATGCGGATGCTGCGGCGGTGCAGTCAAAAAAAGGGCGGGGTAAACCCCGCCCTTTGTCAATACTTGGTCAGTGAGTATTACAGCACCTTGAACTTGTGCACTTCGTTGGTTTCTCCATCGATAACGTGCACGGCGCAAGCAATGCAGGGATCGAAAGAGTGGATAGTGCGCAGGATTTCCACCGGGCGCTTGGGATCGGCCACAGGGGTGCCGATGAGGGCTTCTTCGGCCGCGCCCATAACGCCCTTGGCGTCGCGAGGTCCGAGGTTCCAGGTGGTGGGCACGACCAGCTGGAAGTTGCCGATCTTGCCGTTTTCAATGCGGAGCCAGTGCGAAAGACCGCCGCGGGGGGCATCAAGGATGCCCACGCCCTTAGCATTGGCAGGTACGGCGTAGTCTTCGACGATCTGCTTGTCTTTGGCAATGTTGTTTTCGTATTCGTTGAGCCAGTTTTCGGTCTGCTGGGCGATAACCAGGGTCTGGATACCGCGGGCGGCCGTACGGCCAAGGGTGGAGAACAGCGCTTCAGGACCCACGTTAAGGGCCTTCAGCACGCCGTCCACAGCGGGCTTGATGGTTTTGTGGTTCTGCCCGTAGGCCACCAGCACCTGAGCGAGGGGGCCGGTTTCCATCGACTGCCCGGCGTAGCGGGGCGCCTTGAGCCAGGAGTAACGGTCGGTATCGCCCATCTTGGTGAAGGCAGGTTTGGTCTCGCCTTCGTATGGGGTGAGGGCCTTGTCGCCCTCGTACCAGCTGTGGCGCACGTGTTCTTCAATCTTGGTGGGATCAAAGGTCTGCACCGAGCCGATCTTGCGGTCATAAATGACGCCAGGCTTGTACCAGCGGCTGTTGAGGTCGCGTTCTCCGCCAGCAGCGGGAAACTCGCCAAAGGCCAAGAAGTTGTGCGTGCCGCCAAGGGCAGCCCAGTCTTTGTACTGGCCAGCCACCATGAGCAGGTCGGGAATATAGACCTGTTCAATGAAGGTGCGGGCCTTCTTGTACAGCTCGCGGAATTCCTTGATGCGCTGGGGGGTCAGGGCTTCGTAGCAGGTCACGCCGCCAGCGACCGTAAACTGGGTGTGCGGGTTTTTGGCGCCAAACACGGCCATGCCCTTGGCAATGTCCACCTGGGCGCGCAGGGCTTCCAGATAGTGGGTGGTGGCAACCAGGTTGGCTTCGGGCTCAAGGTAGTAGCTCGGGTGGCCGCCCAGGAAGTAGGCGTTGGTGAAGGGGCCAAGCTGGCCGCTTTCAACAAAGGTTTTCAGTTTTGCCTGCACGGCGGCAAAGTCTTCTGTCTTGGCCGGACGGGGCGAAATGGACTGGGCAAGCTTGGCGGCCTTGGCCGGGTCGGCCTGCAGGGCATTGGCCACGTCCACAAAGTCAAGCGCGTGCAGATGATAAAAATGCACCAAGTGGTCATGCATGAACTGCATGGCCATGACAAGATTGCGGATGTAGGTGGCGTTGGCCGGAATGGGCTTGTTGATGGCGTCTTCAAGCGCGCGGGTAGAGGCAAGGGCGTGCGTGTAAGTGCAGACGCCGCAGGTGCGCTGGGTGAAGTGCTGGGCGTCACGCGGATCGCGACCCTTCAGGATAACTTCAAGGCCGCGGAAAAGCGTACCACAGCTACGGGCGTCTTTGATTTTGCCGCCTTCAACTTCCACTTCAATACGCAGATGCCCTTCGATGCGGGTCAGCGGGTCCACCACAATGGGCCCGGAGTAACTGCTCTGGGGCGTTTGTTTGATCTGGCTCATGATTCCCCCTAGTTCTGGTAGAACGGCGACATTTCGTCCCAGAAACCGGGTTCACTGCAACCAATGCAGGGATGCCCGGCAGCCACCGGCCAGTTGGTCTCATTGAAGAGAACCTTGGGACAGTTGTTGTACGTCTGCGGGCCTTTGCAGCCCACTTCGTAAAGGCACCAGCCCTTGCGCGCTTCTTCGGAATTGAAGGAAGGCGCAAACTCGCCGGCGTCGAAGTGCTTGCGGCGTTCGCAAAGGTCGTGGACGCTCTGGCCGAAGAACATGAGCGGGCGGCCCAGTTCGTCAAGCTCGATCTTCTGGCCCTGCAAAAAGGCCACAAGAGCGCCTACCATGTTGAGGGGGTTGGGGGGGCAGCCGGGAATATTGATGCCCTTTACGCCCAGGCTGGCGAAGCATTCGTTGACGCCCTTGGCGCCGGTGGGGTTGGGCTTGGCAGCCTGAACGCCGCCGTAGCAGGCACAGGTACCAATGTTCACCACGGCCTTGGCCTTGGGCAGAATTTCTTTGCAAATGTCGTACATGGTATGGCCACCAATATAGCCATACTTGTTGTCCATGCCCGTAGGAATGGCGCCTTCGACCATGCAGATAAAGCCATTGGGGTTTTCCACGGCGGCATGCAGGGCTTGTTCGGCGGCTTCACCGGCGGCGGCCATGATGGTTTCGTGGTAGTCAAGGGAGATGGTGTCAAGAATGACGGCATCAATGAAGGGTTTGTAGGTGCGCAGTAGCGCTTCAGAACAGCCCGTGCATTCAGCGGCGTGCAAATACACCACTGAGGCGCGGCGTCCGGCCAACGCAGCGGCCACCTCGGAAGCGAATGAGGGGCCGAAGCCCATCGTCACCGCTACCGCCGTGCAGAATTTCATGAAGTCACGGCGGCTTATGCCCTGGCGCTCTAAACGCTCTTCTCCGCCTTTTTTGCCCAGACCCACGGCAATACGCATAATAGCCTCCTGGCAAAAGTGAGTGAAAGGCTTTGGGGCCCTGCCACAGAGCCCGTGTGCGGCGCAACAAAATCGCGCCAACTCCGCGTCAAGACAGCGGCGCAACGAGGTACGAGGCCGCGCTATCAGCGGCGCTGTCGGCAAACGAAAATCAGCAACACTGGCGGTGCGTTGCTGCGTAATTTTTAACGGCAATCCCCAAGAGTGCCACACGCCGCAAGGCGACCACCTGCTTCATAGAAGCCTATACTTCTCGCTGCAAACGGTCAATAGGAAGGAACTTTTTTTGTTTTCTCTTCATCGGCCGCACAGGGGGCGCCCCCCCCACGTATCTGGTGGTTGCCTAGGCTTGTCGCATGGGCTACGGTGCGAGAATCGCGTGGCATTATGCAAAAAACGCGGCAATTTCCAACACCAGCACAGCAGAGGACGGCATGAAAACGGAATCTCTTTGTCTGCACGCCGGGTACGAACCTGGCAACGGCGAACCCCGCGTTCTGCCTATAGTGCAGAGCACCACCTTCAAATACTCCACCACCGCCGAAGTGGCGAAACTTTTTGATCTTGCCGAAGCAGGTTTTTTTTATTCCCGCCTGGGCAACCCAACGGTAGACGCCGTGGAGCAAAAGATTGCGGCTCTCGAGGGCGGCGTGGGCGCGCTGTGCACCTCGTCGGGCCAGGCAGCGAGCATGCTGTCGCTGCTCAACGTTGCCCAGAGCGGCGACCACGTGGTCAGCGCCGCCAGCATCTACGGCGGTACGTTCAATCTTTTTGCCGTTACCCTCAAAAAGCTGGGTATTGAAGTTACCTTTGTGGATCAAAACGCTTCAGAGGCAGAGCTGGAAAAGGCATTTCGCCCCAATACCCGCGCCGTGTTTGGCGAAACGCTCTCCAACCCCTCCATGGATGTGCTGGACATCGAGCGCTTTGCCAACCTTGCCCACAGGCACAGGCTGCCCTTCATTATAGACAACACCTTTGCCACGCCCGTGCTCTGCCGCCCCTTTGAGTATGGGGCCGACATTGTTGTGCACTCCACCACAAAATACATGGATGGTCATGCCCTGCAGGTTGGCGGCGTTGTCGTGGACAGCGGCAACTTTGACTGGACTTCGGGCAAGTTTCCCGAATTTACCGAGCCCGATCCTTCCTACCATGGCCTGGTCTACGCCGAGGCCTTTGGCAAGGCCGCCTATATCGTCAAGGCCCGCGTACAGCTCATGCGCGACATGGGTTGCTGCCAGAGCCCCCAGGGCGCGTTTTACATCAACCAGGGCCTTGAAACCCTGCCTCTGCGCATGGAGCGCCACTGCCGCAATGCCGAGGCCGTAGCCGCCTACCTTGAAAAGCACCCTGCAGTGGAATTCGTCAACTATCCACGCCTTCCCGGCCACCCGCAAAAAGCCCTGGCCGACAAATATCTGCCCAAGGGCTGCAGCGGCGTCATCTCTCTCTCCCTCAAGGGCGGGCGCGAAGCTGGCGCGAATTTTATCGACAACCTCAAGATGATTTCGCTCCAGGTGCACGTGGCCGACATCCGCACCTGCGTGCTGCACCCTGCCAGTTCCACCCACCGTCAGCTGACCGACGAGCAGCTGCGCGAGGCGGGCATCACCCCCGGCATGGTGCGCCTCTCTGTTGGCGTTGAACATGTTGATGATATTATAGCCGATCTCGACCAAGCTCTTACGCGCTAAGGTCTTTTTGGCCGCTGACGGCGTCAGGCGGATTTTTTGCTCGGTCATGCACGTCTGTGTGCACTCCCTGCGCAAAAGATCCGCCTTTCTTGTCAGCGGCCAAAAATCCTCTTAGCGCGAAACGCCCAGCGTCATAGAGCGGGCGTGTGGTGAAAGAGATGTTGGACGGCGTCAGGCGGATTTTTTGCTCGGTCATGCACGTCTGTGTGCACTCCCTGCGCAAAAGATTCGCCTTTCTTGTCAGCGGCCAAAAATCCTCTTGGCGCGAAACGCCCAGCGTCATAGAGCGGGCGTGTGGTGAAAGATATGTTGGACGGCGTCAGGCGGATTTTTTGCTCGGTCATGCACGTCTGTGTGCACTCCCTGCGCAAAAGATCCGCCTTTCTTGTCAGCGGCCAAAAATCCTCTTATCCGCTCCCGCCGTCGCGCCAGCTTTTTCGCCGCTGCTCCTTTGCCGCGTGACTTCAGGCCGTAACATGCCCGCCCCAGGGACAGGGATTTTGGTTTGCCGGTCACCTCTGCCTGCTCCAGTACGACAAATGCAAAAAGGTTGTGAAAACCCGGTCAGTTACTGGCCAGTCTCCACAACCTTTTTATTGGGATATTTTCTGCGGTAATTGCTAGCGTCTATAGCCCATGCTTCTGCGAATTTTTTGGGGATTGCCGCCGCCGTCAAACCCCGCCTCGATCAGGCGCTCTGCCATGGCGTCGCGCGCGTTGCGGCTCGTGCCGCCCATGACAACGGCAATCAGGCGCGTGCCGCCGCGCTGGGCGGTAACTATCAGATTATATCCAGAAGCCACAGTCCAGCCGGTTTTGAGGCCGTTGACGCCCCGTACCGAGCCCAGCAGGGCGTTGGTGTTGGCCATCTGCCTGTTGCGGTGCGTGAACACGCGGGTGTTGTGAAACGTCTGTGCGCCGGGGTGCGCGTGCAGGTAGGCCCGCGTGAGGTTTGCCATGTCGCGGGGGGTTGTGCGCTGCCCGGCGGCGGGCAGGCCAGTGGGGTTTTTGAATTCGGTGCGGTTCAGCCCCAGGCTGTTGGCTTTTTGGTTCATGGCGCGCACAAACTGCCTTTCGTTACCGCCCACACGCAGCGCAAGCGCTGTGATTGCGTCATTGCCCGAGGCCACGGCCGCGCCGGTAAGCAGTTGGCGCACAGCCACACGCTCGCCGTTGCGCAGGTGCATGGACGACCCGCCAACAGTCGAAGCCGCAGGCGTGATGCGAATTTTTTCATCAAGGCTCACACGCTTGGCGCTTACCGCGTCCATGGTCAGAAACATGGACATGACCTTGGTCAGCGAAGCCGGGGGGATGGACATGTCGGCGTTTTTTTCAAAAAGCACCTTGCCCGTATCCATGTTGATCAATATGGCAGCCCGTGCGCCTCTGGCAGCCTCAGCCTCTGGCGTTGCCGCAAGCAGCGCCGCAAAAACGGCGCATAAAAAAACACCGACAACCGCCAGACGCCTGAGGGCGTCTGCGGCCATGAATGAAAGGGGCTTGCCGAGAGCGTGCCTGCCTGCGCCGGGGTAATGTATGATGTCTAGCTTATCCATTGTGCCTGTAGGTACGGTTGCCTTCTTCCACAGCTTGAATGGCAAAGGCCAGCAGTACGGGGCCAGCAATAAGGCCCACTGGTCCAAAGCTGGCCATGCCGCAAAGGATGGCGATTATCAGAACAAAAAAAGGAGCCTTGATGCCCTGCTGCAAAAAGAGCGGGCGCAGTACGTTGTCAACGCCCGCCACAACAATCACGCCCCACATGGCAAGGCCGATGGCCGCCATGCTGTTGCCCGTAAACCAGAGCGAGAGGCAGAGCGGCAGCCATACAATGGCTGTGCCGATCGCGGGGATGGGAGCCACAAGCGTGGCCAGCAAGCCCCAAAATGCCGGCTGTCTCACGCCCGCAACCGCAAAGGCTATGCCGCACAACACGCCCTGGGCCGCCGCCACCAGCACTATGCCCAGCAAAATGCCGCGCAGGGCCCGGTGAATGGCCGACGTAAACCGCACGAGCATGGACTGCGAAATGTGGAATATCCGCCCGGAAATTTTGCGGATATGTCGCGCGTAGGCTGTAAAGATAACGGTAAGCGTAAAAAACAAAAAACTCGTCCACAGCACGGTCATCGTGCCGCCCAAAAAGTCCATGCTCCTGCTCAGCAGCAGGCTCATGGCGTCGCCAAAGAAGGCGTCCAGCTTTTGCAGAAAGTCGCTGACCATCTTTTCTATGCGGGGGTACTCGGCCAGGCTCATCCGCCACTGCTGGATGTTTGCCACCCAGTCGGGAGGCAGCTGAAAGTTGTTGGCCTGCAATTCGCGCAGGCGCTCAAAGCCTGAGGCGGCCTGCGGCGTAACCAGGAGGGCCAGCATGGCAATGGGAACAAGAATGGCGCAAAGAAGCGTGGAAATATAGGCGTAGAGAGGCAGGCTGCTTGAAAGGGCAAGACGAAATTTGCGCCAGCGCGCGCCGCCGGTGGCTCTTTCAAGCCGTTTGCGCCATGTCCGGCCTTTCATCAGCAGGCCCCGGTAGAGCGGCAGCGAGAGGCACGACAGGCAGGCGGCCATAAAGATGGTCACCGGGTTGCGCCACAGCAGCAGATACAAGGCGAGCGCGGCCAGAATATAGAGCAGACGCGGCAGCGGTAGTGTCATGGCAGACCTTGGGTTGTGTCGGCGCGGGCATTCTGCTGACGCCGGAACATGCAAACGCGCAAGAGTAGCAAACGCTGGCAGGTTCTGCCAAGAGGCGCAAGGGCACAAATACGCCCGGCAGAAAAATTGCAACCCGTACCTGCGGCTGATTGCGCCAGCGTCGGGGATGCCCCTGCGGCATTGGAATCAAGCATTTGGTCGGCGCGCCCCGTACCCTGCAATTGTGCAGAGCCGCCGGAGCGCGCCGCGTGGTGCACTCGGAATGGTTTTGCGCGTTGCCGCGCTACAGAAAATCTGGGGATAGATCGCATCCGCGAAACCCAAAAGGCGCGGAACCGGCAGCGGCTGGGAGAATACCCGGCCTTAGTTCAGTACTTTGCTGCCCTTGAAACTGATATTGATCACTTCATAGGTGACGCGGCCGCGCGGAATGTCCACCGTAACCTCGTCGCCCACCTCTCGGCTAAGCAGGGCCTGACCCACAGGCGAGAGAAACGAGATTGAACCCTTGGCGGGGTCCGCCTCATCAGGGCCAAGAATGGTAAAGGAGCGGGCTTCGCCGCTGTCAACGTCTTCCACTTCGACAGTGGAGCCAAAGATAACCTTGTCGCCGCTCAGGGCATCGAGATCAACCACCTGGTAGAGCGCCATGCGCGATTCAATGTACTTGATGCGTGCTTCTGCCATGCCCTGGCGCTCACGCGCGGCATCGTACCCGGCGTTTTCACGCAGGTCGCCTTCTTCACGGGCTTCTTTGATGGCCTGGATAATGACGGGCCGTTCGCTCTTGAGGCGGGCCAGTTCGTCTTCCAGCTTTTTGTAGCCTTGCACGGAAATGGGGATGCTTGTCATGGTTGCCATAATCTGACCTCACAAACGAAAAAAAAGCGCCGCTGCCCAGGCAGCGGAGCAAGCAAAGGGGGGTATTTTTCCGAAAAAAACGGCTGTACGAGCCGCTGTGAACTGAATGCGGATCTTCGTGATAAATCCGCTATACTTCGTAACAGCAACTTCACCCTAACCACTGCGCTCAAAACGGTCAAGCCCCGAAATACGCGGGCTGGAGAAGACTTGCGCCCTGGCTGCGCCTGTGCAGCTAATTGTCATGAGCTTGAGGCTTGCGCGGTGGTGGACCTGCGTATATGTTGGAGTTGCGACCTGCACCGACCAGCCTGTGAAGTCTCGTAAGGGCAGCCAGGAGCGTGCGGCTGGAGCGGCATAAAATTCACCTGCATGAACAACGGCAGACTATGAAAAAATATTTGCGTTATCTTGGGACCGTGCTGATCACGGCAGTGTTTCTTTTGGCCGTATATCTTTTGTACCACAAGCTCAAAAGTTACAGCATTGCCCAGATACGCGAGAGCATAAACCAGATTTCGCACGGGCGCATTCTTTTCTCCATGCTGCTCATGGTGATCAATTACATTATCCTTGTGGGCTACGACTGGCTGGCGCTCAAGGCCATTCACAAAGATCTGCCTTTGCCCCGCGTGGGGCTTGTTTCGTTTGTGGGGCAGGCGGTCAGTTACAATTTTGGCGCCCTGCTGGGCGGTACCAGCGTGCGCTACCGGTTTTATTCGGCCTGGGGTTTTTCGCTGGTAGAAATAGTGCGCCTCGTGCTGATGCTGGCCGTTACCTTTTGGGTCGGCGCGCTGGGGCTGTGCGGGCTTATTTTTATTGTCAGCCCTCCGGCTATTCCTGACGACCTGCTGGCCAGGATGCCCGTGACCGACGTGCGCATTCTGGGCGTGGTGCTGCTGCTTATAGCCTGCTCGTACCTTATCCTGTGCTGTACGGTACGCAAGCCCGTGCACATTTTTGGCAGGGAATTTGTCTTTCCCGCGCCGCACATTGCCTTTGCCCAGGCCCTGGTAGCCGGGGTGGACATTATTGCCGCTGCGGGCTGCATGTACGTGCTGCTGCCGTGTAACATGGGTATTACCTTTCTTGATTTTCTGCCCAGTTACCTCATGGCTCAGGTGGCCGTGGTGCTCACGCACATACCAGGCGGGGTGGGCGTTTTTGAGCTTGTCATCCTGCACCTGACCCACACGACCCAGGCGCAGGCCGTTTTTGCGGCGGTGCTGCTGTTCCGCATTATTTACTTTATCATTCCTCTGCTGGCAGCCGCTGTGCTGCTGGCCGTCTACGAGGTGCGCCAGCGTAGCGACATGCTGCGCGAAACGGGGCGCTGGCTGTCGGTGCTTTCGCACTCCATTTCCGCCTACATGGTTTTTGCCGCCGGGGTCATACTGCTCGTATGCGCCATGCTGCCGCCAGGCAGGCACATGCTGCTCGCCCTGCGCAGCATGATTCCCTACGAGGCGCTGGCCGTGGGGCATTTTCTTACGGCTATCTCTGGCGCGACGCTGCTGTTTGTCTCCTACGGGCTGGAGCGTCGTCAGTCGCGTGCCTTTGTGCTGGCCGTGGCCTGCCTCGTGCTGGGTGTTGCGGGGGCGCTGCTCAACGGTTTTTCGTGGATCACCGCCTCCATGGTCGGCATTGTGCTGCTGACGGTATGCCTGGCGCGCCGGCGGTTTTATCGCTCGTCATTTTTCTGGGAGGAGCCCATCCCCGCCTACTGGCTGTTTGGCGCGCTGGGCGTGCTTGCGCTGGCGGGCTTTCTTGCCTGGGCGCTGTACCATCCATCGTGGAACAAGGCCGCAGCATGGGGATTTAACCGTCCGCACATGGCCGCGCAGACCCTGTTTGATTTTTTGGGCATTGCCGTAGGGCTGGCGCTCTCGTGGATATGGCGCGTAACGCTGCGCCTGAGGGCCCGCAGGCAAAAGGCGACGCATCACTGACTGGCGTCGCCCTTAAATGCCGCGCTGGCAGTTGCCTGCTTGCGGCAGCGGTAGCTTTGCACTGCGGCCTTCCGTCTCGCGAGGAAGGTCGCAGTGTTGTTTTGTCTGGGGCAACCGCAGGGCGTCCAGGCTGGTAGCGGGAGGGTTATCTGGCGGAGATGGAGGCGAGGCCGCCCCGCCATTTGGCCCGAGCCTCGTGCAGGGCTTCGGGCAGCTTGGCTATGAGTTCGCCTATCTGCGTGCCGGGGTTGGGGGCGCAGTGCTGGGCCAGCAGACGGGCCATGCTGGCGGCCGCCGTGCAGGCCTCGTTCATGCAGGCTCCGGCGCACAAAAAGGCCGTCGCCAGCCCGGTCACCAGATCGCCCGTGCCGCCGATGCACTCCATGGCGGCGACAGAGGGGGCCTCCACCGTGGCTGTGATGCTGCCATCCGTAACGATATAGTCTTTTGCGCCCTTGATAATCATATTTTTAGGGCAGTTGCCGTGCTCAATGGCGTGCCGCAGCAGGGGAGTCACGTCGCCCTCGCGCGCAAGCAAAAAGCCCCTGGTGTAGAACGGATGCGGGGCTTTCTCGTCCGCCAGAAAGGCCAGCTCGCCCAGATCAGGGGTAAAAAGGTCGTAGGCGTCGGCGTAGCCGCTCATCTTGGCCACGTACATAAAGCCCGCGTCCGCCACCATGCGGGGGCGCACGGCCAGCGCCTGCACGGCCATCAACACCCGGTTGTGCCAATCCAGATCAGGAAAAAGATAATGGAAGGTCAGCCCCGCCGGAGCGATGCTGCCGAGGTTTTGTTCCAGCCATGCGTAAATGGCCCGGCTGCCAGCGCCGGAACCGGAGTCGCCTGCCAGCAGCAGACGCGGCGGGGCAACGCCCAATGCGCCGCAGGCAAGTATGGCTGTGGCTGCCAGAGCCGCCGTGCCGCGTTGCACCGGCACGCGCTGGCCGTCGGGCAGGCGCAGCAGACCGTCGGCAACAGTGCTGTCGTCCTCCAGCCCGGCAGGGCACAAGGCAAAATCCTGATCGGGCAGAGTTCCCACTATGCACCACATGCGCGTTGCCCTCCGCAGTTCTTCAAATGCCTTTTGCAGGCTGTAGCAGCAGAGCGTCTGACCCAGGCTCAGCGGTTCCGGGGCTTCGGCAAGGCGCAGGCCGCAGAGCTTGCTTGCTACCCATGGCACATCGGGGCAGCCGCCGCCCGAAATATTAACGATGCGGTCGTCAGCGGTATCCATGGTAATTTTCATGTTGGCGGCGCGTACCATGATCCAGCGGTCGTCAACGCTCTTGGTCTGAAACAGCGAAACCGGCTCCAGCAGCACATCGTTGGCGCTGACCACCTGCGAGGGAACAAGCCCGCCCTGTTCAAGAACTTCCAGCGCGCGAACCTGACGCACCAGCTCAAAAACCACCACCATGTCACAGCCGGTACGCATCTGCGGCGGAGGCCCTTTTACCTCCACCTCCAGCCCGGCGGCACGCAACAGGCGCTCGGCCTTGATCACTTCGCCCGTGTGGTCAAAGACCAGTAGCCCCCTGTCGTTGCAGGCGCGCCGGTGCTTGCCCGGCTGGCTATGGGCGTTGTTCCTGCCGCGAGGGGGCAAAAAAAGCTCGTGCAGTTTTCGCGCAATAGCGTGCAGCAGTCCGCTTCGGGGTTGGTCCTGCGTCATTGATTCTCCTGCAAATGCGGCCCACCCGCGCGAAGTGGACGGGGCGGGCCGGAGATAGGGCGTACAGGTTATGAAAACAGGCTGGCTTTGGCCTTTTGACTGCGGTGCGCGGACGCGGTCTGTGCCGCATCCGCGCGCCTGTCGTCGGACGGGCTGAGGCCCGCTTCAGGACTTGCTGATGTCGATGCGGGTTGCGCCGTCGCTTTCGTCCGTGGTGGTCACGGCAAACCCGCGGTTGCGGGCGGCGCGGCTGACGTTTTCGAGGCTTGCGTCATTGTCTACCAGTACGCTGAAGGGCCCCTGCGCGTCAGTCTTGACTGCGGTAAGAAACATAAGCACGGGCTGCGGGCAGGAAAGGCCTCGGGTATCAATGGTTGTGGACATTACGCGCCTCGCTTGCAGTTGAAAAATCCGACGCAGATGCAGACGCCAAGGCCGGCGAGGGTAGCCGCCATGCCATGCGGTCCAACCCCGGCGGGGCTGGAAGCCAGACCAAAGTTGTGCGCCAAGGCTGTTCCTACAATAAGGCCCACGGCAAACACGGCGGCGTCGTTGTCGCCCTCGCCAGCCATAAACAGCTGACGCCCGGGGCAGCCGCCCGCAAGGGCAAAGGCCAGCCCGGCCGTAACCATGCCAAGGAAGTTCCAGAGGTTGTCGGGCTGGGCGATGGGCTGGTTTTCAAAGCCGGGCTTGAACGCGCCCAGATACAGGTTGAGCAGCAGGGCCGCGCACAGCATGGCCATAAAGCCCAGGGCCAGGTGCCATTGTTTGAACAGCAGTACATCACGCAGCGCGCCCATGGTGCAAAAGCGGCTGCGCTGGGCCAGAAAGCCCACAATCAGCCCCACGCCAATGGAAAGGATAAAGGGTGCATGCTGCGCGCCTGGCCCTTTGACGGAGTAGAAAAGCACGCCGCTTTGCGGCTGCCCGGCCACTTGCGGGTTGAGGAGATACAGCGCTACAAAGGAGAGCATGATGCCGGGCAGCACCAGACCGGAAATCTTGCTCTGGACCTGACTGCGCCCCAGCGAAAAGCCCATGCGGAAAAAGACCGTGCCGATGCCCACGCCGCAGACCAGGCCCGCAAGGCCAAATAGGGCAAAGGCGTCGCCGCCGGCCAGGCGCAGGATGACGCGCCACGGGCAGCCCAAAAAGACCAGCGCGCCGATGCCGGCAATGCCGCCAAGCAAAAAGCGGGTAATGGGGGCCGAGCCGCCGCGCGGTTTGAATTCGCCAAACGCCAGTGCCGCCCCAAATGCGCCAAGCACCATGCCCATGATCTCTGGCCGCAGATACTGCACAATCGCCGCACGGTGAAGGCCCAGCGCCCCGGCGATATCGCGGTTAAAGCAGACCACGCAGATACCCATGTTGCCGGGGTTGCCCGTCTGCTGCAGCAGTACGGCGAGCACGCCGAAAACAAGGCCGGTGGCAATAATGCCCGTTGTTGTGGAAAAAACGTTGAAGCCTGGTTTCATGAAATCCTCCTTTTAAGGGCCAGGGGCCCGTGGCGAAGCCGATGGGGATACCGGCAGCGCGAACGGAGGATTTGCCTTATCAGCGGCGCAGTGAACAACCATGCGCCAGCGTCAATCCGGACCGCCGTTCGCGTAAGCTCCACAACGTGAAGCCTTTTGCAGTGCGTCAGGTTTTGCGCTTGGGCATGGTTTCCTCTGCTATGGCATGGCGCCGCAGTGCGGCGGCAGTGGTATTTGTCTGCAGGGCGGTATATTGGCAGCCGGAACCGGGCCGTACGGCCACGCAGGCCGCAAAGCCGGGATCAGCCTGTTATGAGGCCGTGGTGAGGTTTACACTGTCCTGGCCGTCGCGCTCTGTCAGCATGACGTCCACATGCTCCTGCTTGCTGGTGTTGACGATGCGTCCCACATAGTCCGCGTGGATGGGCAGCTCGCGGTGGCCTCGGTCGATGAGCGTCAGCAGTTCCACGCAGCGCGGGCGGCCGTAGTCGAGCAGGGCCTCCAGGGCGGCCCGTATTGTGCGCCCGGTGTAGAGCACGTCGTCCACCAGAATGATGACCTTTTCGTCAACGTTTTCGGTAATGCGCGACTGGCCGATGCTGGGTTTGCCCACAAGGCTTGTCCAGTCGTCGCGGTACAGGTTGATATCAAGGGTTCCCAGCGGCACGGCGTGCCCGAGGCGCGACTGCAGCAGGGCGTCAAGGCGGCGGGCAAGGTCTGCGCCGCGCCGTTCAATGCCCACCAGCATTACGTCTTCGCACGCCGCGTGGCGTTCAAGTATCTGCGAGGCGAGGCGTTCGAGCACGCGCGCCATTTCGTCTTTTTCCAGCAACCGGGTCGTGGACATGGTTCCTCCAAAGGTGGATATGGTCAGCATTCTAGCCGTTTTCCCCTTCAAAGAAAAGCCCTGCGGTAATTGACAAGGCCCACGCATGACCTTAGTTAGTAAAACACCCGAATCATGGAGGACGTATGATCGAATTGACCGACAGCGCCCGTAAGGAACTGGATTCGTTCTTTACCGGCAAGCAAAAGGAACCCATCCGGGTCTACATGACCGCAGGTTGAGGCGGACCGCGCCTTGCACTGGCTCTGGATGAGCCTAACGACCAGGATCAAACCGAGGAACAGGCCGGCTACACCTTCTGCATCAACAAAGATCTTTTGACAGAAGTGCAGGGTGTAAAAATTGATTTAACCTACATGGGCTTTGCGGTTGACCCCGTAGTGCCCTTTGCTTCAGACGGCAACAGCGGTGGTTGCGGCAGCTGCTCAAGCGGCTGCGGCAGCAACGCGTAAGGCGGGGTGGTTTCCCGCTGGCCGGAAGAAGCTGGCCAGCCTGTTTTTCGTTACTCTACAATATATAGCGTGTCGAAAAACATCGGAGGAACCATGCTTGAACTGACTGAAAGCGCCCAGAAGGAACTGGCGGCCTTTTTTGAAGGTAAGGAAAAAAGCACCATTCGTGTTTATCTCGCTCCCGGCGGGTGCAGCGGGCCCCATCTGGCCCTGGCGCTTGACGCCGCCACGGACGAGGATATGAGCGAAGACCAGGGCGGATTCACCTTCTGCATCAACAAGGAGCTTCTTGCTCAGGTTGAAGGCGTGAAGATTGACCTGTCCTACATGGGCTTTACTGTTGAGCCCACGGTGCCCCTGCCCCAGACGGGCGGCGGTTGCAGCAGCTGCTCCGGCGGCTGCGGACACTAGAAGCAAATGACTTGCAAACCGGGCGGCGGCCTTCTGCTGCCGCCCGGTTTGACGTTTCATGGCCGCAATTGCGCGGCCGTGCCGGGGGCGGCGCAGGCTGCCCCCGGCCTTGTTTGCATAACCCCCCACAGGTTCATGGACACTTTCGGCGTACTGCTTTCAAGCAACGACAGGCAGATATATCTTGAACGTAGCGGCATGGTCACGCGTTGCCGCCTTGCCTGCGAGGCTCTGGACAAGGGGCGCAGCGTGGCCCTTTTGGCCCGCACCCGCGAAGAATTCAGCACGGCCCGAGCCCTCGCAGCGCTTTTTTCTCCCGAGATTTCGCTGGCCGATCCAGCTCTTGTGCGCCCCGCGTGGCAACAGCCCTGTCTGGGCCTGCCCCCCCTGAGCCAGTGGCAGGACAAGGCATCATGGGCTGCCCGTATGGCCGCCCTGTACGCCTTGAGCCTAAATCGTCCCCGTGTGCTGGTGGTCAGCGTCGAAAGCCTGCTGCTGCGCTACATGCCGGTCAATTTTTTTCACAGCCGCACGCTCGAGATCGGCAAGGGCAGCGATTACGCCCCAGAGCTGCTGCTTGAACAGGCTGTGGAGTGGGGTTACGAGCGGGTCGCCATGGTCACGCGCCCTGGCGAAATGGCCCGGCGCGGCGACATCCTCGATCTCTTCCCCTCTGGTTATGCACGGCCTGTACGGCTGGAATTTTTTGGCGACACGCTGGAAGAAATGCGTTTTTTTGATGCAGAAACACAGCGTTCGCTGCAGGGTTGCGACGAGCTGACCTTGCTGCCAGTGAGTCCGCTTTCCATGGACGCCCGCGAGGCCGAGGCCACGCGCATGCGGTTTGACCGTATGTTTGCCGAGGGCCGCATTGGCGAGAACGACTGCTACTCTTTTAAAAAGCCCTGGATGCCGGTGGCGCCGGCCTGTTGCCGGGCTGCGCCGTTGACGCCCCCAGCCTGCTTGAAGAATGGTTGCCGCAAGACTGTCTGTGGCTGCTGCCCGGCGAGGCCGACAGCGCCGAGGCTCTGCGCGACGGACGCCTTGCCCTCAAGGAAAAACTGGAGGACGAGGACGCGCCCCTGCCGCAACCGGCCTCGCTGGCCTTGCGCAAAAGCTCGCAGCCCGCACCGTGGAACGTCTTTCAACGGGTGTACGCCGAACCTCTTGTCATGGGGGTAGAGGAGCGCGGTCTGGATTTTGCGGAGAGAACCCTGCATTCGTTCAGCGATCTTTTTCCGCTTTCCGGTGCGCAGGATCGCCCCTGGCAGCACCTTGCAGCAGCTCTCAAGGAGTGGCAGGGCTCGCGCCGACAGGTGGTGCTGAGTTTTTCGTCGGCCAGAAGCAGGGCCAAGTTTCTGAAGCTGGCCGAGCAGGACGGCATTGCGCCAGCCCTGCGCTACGCCCCCGACCAGCACGGCCTTTTTGCCCTTGTGTCGCCCTATCGTCAGGGCGCGGATCTGGCCTGGGACAACGCCCTGGTGCTGGGCGAGGACATCCTGTACCCCAAGGCCGAAAAAAACGCCCCGCGTGTCGTCCCGCGTATTCAAGGGGCTGGATTCTTTTGACGATCTCAATCCCGGCGACCTGCTGGTGCACCGCGATTACGGCATTGGCCGCTTTGCCGGTCTGCACCACATGGATGTGAACGCCGTTGCCAACGACTTTTTGCTCATCGAATACTCCGGGCGCGACAAGCTCTATGTACCTGCCGACCGTATGGGGCTTATCCAGCGGTTCAAGGGTTCGGAGGGCGTTGAGCCGGCACTGGACCGCCTTGGCGGCGCAGGCTGGGCCTCGGGCAAGGAAAAAGCCCGCAAGGCCATTGAAAAAATCGCCGCCGACCTGGTGGAGATGTACGCCTACCGCAAGGTGACAAAGGGATTTCGCTACGATCCCCCCGGCGAGCTGTACCACGAATTTGAAGCCACATTCGGTTTTGAGGAAACGCCCGACCAGGCCAAGGCCATTCAGGACGTGCTGGACGACATGGACAAGTCGCAGCCCATGGACCGCCTGGTGTGCGGCGACGTGGGCTTTGGCAAGACCGAGGTGGCGCTGCGGGCGGCCTTTCGCGCAGCCTCGGAGGGGCGGCAGGTCGTTTTGCTCTGCCCTACAACGGTGCTGGCCGAGCAGCATTACCAGACCTTTCGCGCGCGTCTGGCGGGCTTTCCCGTCAATGTGGGGCTGCTCAGCCGCTTTGTGCCGCGCCCCCGCCAAAAGGAGGTGCTCAAGGCTGCGGCCTCCGGTCAGGTGGATATCCTCATCGGCACGCATCGCGTGCTCTCAAGCGACGTCAAGCTGCCCAATCTGGCCCTGCTGATACTGGACGAAGAGCAGCGCTTTGGCGTGCGGCACAAGGAAAAGCTCAAGGCGCTGAAAAAAAATGTGGACGTGCTGACCCTCACGGCCACGCCCATTCCGCGTACCCTGCAGCTTTCCATGTCGGGCATCCGCGAGCTTTCCATTATTGAAACCGCCCCGCAGGACCGCAAGCCTGTGGCCTCGGCTGTGCTGCGGCGCGACGATTCCGTGCTGCGCAAGGTGCTGGAACGCGAAATCGAGCGCGAGGGACAGGTATTCTGGGTGTACAACCGCGTGCAGGGGCTTGAGCGTGTGGCCGAATACGTGCGCGCCCTTGTGCCTACGGCGCGTGTGGGCATGGCTCATGGGCAGCTGTCCGAGACAGAGCTTGAGGACACCATGCACAACTTCTGGCACGGCGAGCTGGATGTGCTGGTGTGCACCTCCATTGTCGAATCTGGGCTGGACTTTCCCCGCGCCAATACCCTGGTAGTGGATCAGGCCCAGATGTTTGGCCTTGGGCAGCTCTATCAGCTGCGGGGGCGCGTGGGACGCAGCGACAGGCAGGCCTACGCCTTTTTTGTCGTGCCTGACGCGGAGCGCCTGACCCCTATTGCCGAGGAGCGCCTGCGCATCATCATGGATATGGACTATCTGGGCGCGGGCTTTCAGGTCGCCATGGAAGACCTGCGTCTGCGGGGCGCGGGCAATATTCTTGGCGAGGTGCAGTCGGGCCACATGTGCCGCGTGGGGCTTGATCTGTATCTTGAAATGCTAGAGGAGGCGGTGGGCCGCCTCAAGGGCACGCCTGAGGCGCATACCGTGGAAACGGAACTTACTTTGGGCTTGCCTGCGCATATTCCCGCATCGTACATTGAGGACGGGCGAGAACGTCTGCGTTGTTACAAAACGCTCACCTCCGCAGCGGGCGGGGCCGCGAGAGAAGAGGCTGCCCTTGGCATCCGCGACAGGTTTGGGCCTTTTCCTGAAGAGTTGCGCAATTTTCTCGCCGTGCTCGATTTCAAGCAGTTCCTCACCGAACTGCAGGTGCAAAAGGCCGACGTACACATCAACCATGTGCGGCTCGTGTGGCCCGACGGACAAAATGCCGTGCAGCCCGAGCGCATCGTGGCTCTTACGGCCAGCATGAAGGATGCCCGCATGTTGCCCCCCGCAGGCCTGCACCTGCCGTTGCCCTCCGATGTGCCCTTTGCCGAGGGGCTCGACAGGCTGCGGACTGCGCTTGAAGGTATTCGGACTCAGGCTGGAGCATAGGCGGCCTCCCCGCCAGCGTTTTTGTCTGGCCGTGAAGCTGCCGCTAATATATGAAAATTATGGTGGACGGATTCATGCAGTCTTTCGTTGTCCGCGTGCGTCAGGGCAGGGGCGCAGGGCCGCTTGCGCGTGTAACGCGTCAGCTGTGCCTGGCGCTGTCCTGTTGTGCTTGTCTGCTGCTGGCGGGCTGCTTTGAAGCCCGTTTGCCAGACGGCGTGGTGGCCACGGTCAATGGCGAGCCCATCACCCTGCGCAGGCTGCAGACGCTGCTCGACAGCCGTTCGCCTTCTCTGGGGGCCATGCGCACGCCGTCGCTGGAGAATATGCGGCGCGAGTACGGCGAGGGCCTGGGAACCCTGATTATCTACGCTCTGGTGCGCCAGGATTTGCAGCGGCTGCAGATGCCTGTAAGCGACGCAGCACTCGAAAACGCCGTTGCCGAAGTAAAAAACGACTACGGCGGAGGCGAAGGGCTGGACAAATATCTGGCCGAGGAGTCGCTGGACCAGGCGGAATGGCGGGCGCTTCTGCTCGACCATCTTTCCATGCTTACCTTTGAAAAGAGGGTTCTCGCGTCGGGTATTCGTATTTCGCTGGCCGAGATGCGCGACTATTACCAGACCCACGAGGATGATTTTCAGATGCCCGAAACCCTGCGCGTGTGCCTGATCTCCGCCGGGTCGCGTAAGGATGTGGAAGGATTCTGCGCGGTTTTTCCCGGCGGGATGGGCGATGCGCGTACAAAAGTGCAGCTGCAGTGCCTGAATGTGCGGGCAACCGACCTGCCCCAGGACTGGCGCAAGGCTGCAACCGCCCTCAAACCCGGCCAGTGCGCCCCGGCGCGGCAGGAGGAAGGCCTGTGGCGCGGCATAGCGCTGCTGGAAAAACGCCCGCCCGCGCAGATGAACCTGGCTGAGATATACCCGCTGGTTGAGACCATCCTGCGCGAGCAAAAAATGTCCGAGGCCTTTGAGAGCTGGCTTGAAAAAGCGCTGGCCGGGTCCACCGTCAGGGTGACCAGGGACATCGCCCCCGACCTGCTTGCGCTGCCCCGTGCGCACCCTGACGGGGTGGGCGGAGACGCGTCTGCCGCCCAGGATATGCCCGGAGGTCTGGAAGATGGAAAAGCTCCGCCAATGCCGCGCGACGACGTGTACGAAGGGGACATCCCTGACGGCGCAACACCCGGCGGTCTGGAAAATCAGGGGCGAGGCGCGGACAGCGGCGCAACCCCTAAACCAGGCGTTAAGTCTGGCGACGACCAGCCCCGCAAGCGCGACAACGGCGGTTCGGGCAAGAGGCGTTGACGGCAGGGCGGCAGGCCCGCAGCAGGCGGCATTTGCCGGGGTTGCAGCGCTTACATTGCATATTGCTCTTGATTGGGATATAATTTTACAGATAAAGCGCGGATTTTTTGTGCGCAATCAGGGAGTATAACGTGAGAAAAACGCTTGTTTTGGCGCTGGTTATCTGTTTTATGACCGCCTTTGGCGCTCAGGCCGCCCAGATCAACAAGGTGGCCGCTGTGGTCAACGGTCAGGTCATCACCATGTTTGACCTGCAGAAAAACGCCGTGCCCGATCTTATGCGGGCGCGCATCAATCCCAATGATCCCTCCCAGGCCAAAGCCGTGGATGCCGTGCTGCGCAAGTCGCTCGACGGCATGATTATGGATATTCTCGTCGCTCAGGAAGCCAAGCGGCTCAAGGTTACCATCTCTCCCTCCGATGTGGACGCCGAAATAACCAAGATCATGAAGGCGAACAACCTGACCAAGCCGCAGTTTGAAGAAAAGCTGGCCCAGCAAAGGACCAGCATAGGCGAGCTGCGTGGAAATATCGAAAAAGGCCTGATCCGTCAGCGTGTTATGGCCATGGAAGTGGGCCGCCGCGTTCTGGTTACGCCTGAGGAAATCAAGACCTATTACGATGCGCACAAAGACACCCTGTACGACCGTTCGGGGCTGCACATGGGGCTGCTGGTGTATCCGCCCAACGTCAATGCGGCGGCCATGGCCGCGCAGATCAAGTCTGGCGCGACAACCTTTGAAGAAGTGACGCGCAAGTATTCCATCGCTCCCAACAGGGAAAACGGCGGCGACATGGGCGCTGTGGAGTGGGACAAACTTAATCCGGAATGGGAGGCCCGCCTCTCCAAAATGAAGCCCGGCGATGTTACAGAGCTTTTTGATCTGCAGGGTCGAAAGGCGCAGGTGCACCTTTATCGTCCTGGCGGCGGCGAAGTCAAAATGCTCACCTTTGAGCAGGCCAAGCCCCTGATTGACGGCATCCTGCGTCAGCCCAAGGCCATGGAGCGTTTTGAGGACTACACCAACCAGCTGCGCAGCCGGGCAGTTATCGACATCAGAATGTAGCGGCGCCGCCCTGGCGGTTGCGGTTTTTTGCTGGCAACAGCCGCCCCTCCGGGTGGCAAGACCATTATCGAGGCTTTAACATGACCTTAGTGGAATTGGGCGCTGCCTTACGCGTAGAGCGCGAAAAGCGGGGCCTGGACATGGAAGACGCGGCAAACAAGCTGAAAATCAGCGCCCGTCTTCTGCGCGCTTTGGAGGAAGGGGACGAGCAGTCCTTGCCCCCTCTGGCGTACACCAAGGGGTTTATTCGCTCATACGCGGCGTACGTGGGGCTTTCTGCCGAAGAAGTCAGCGAGGCGCTCGGAGCGCTTGAGGGCGCGGCAGAGCCTGCCGCACCGCAAAATGTTTATGAGCCCGAGATGGTTCTTACCTCGCGGCGCAACCTCAAACCCATTCTGGGCGGGGTTGTGATGGTGGGTATTATTGTGGCGGCGCTCATAGCCTGGCAGCAGGGAGCTCTGGACTTTTTGGGTCGCCAGACGCGCCGTCTGGCCCAGCCCGCGCCCATGCAAAGCGCGGAATCGGTGGACCCCGGCAATCTGGCGGTTCGTCCTTCCGTTCCTAGCGCGCCTGCCGCCCCTGCAGGTCAGGCACAGGGGGCAAATGCTCCCGTTGCCGCTCAGGCCCCTGCCACATCCGCCCCCGCCACGGCTGCCAGCCAGGCGCAGGGTGCGGCTGCCGTCAAACCTGCCGCCCCCGCCGCTGGTCAACAGGCTGCGGCAGCTGGTCAGGCTTCGGGGCTACCTTTTGTTTTGCCTGCTGGGGCAGCGCCAACCGCCCCAGCTGCTACAGCGACGGCCGCATCGTCTACCGCACCTGCCGCGCAGGCTGACGAAACCCCGGTAGGCGTGCACAAACTTATTATTACGGCTACCGAAGAATGCTGGATCCATTCCAGCGCTGATAAAACGGACACGCGCCAGTTTTCGCTGCACAAGGGCGATACCTTTGCCCTTACCTTCAGTAAAAGCCTGGAGCTTAAACTTGGCAATGCTGGCGGCGTGCGCCTGCGGTATGACGGTGAAGATCTGCCCCCGGCGGGGCAGAGCGGCCAGGTGCGCAATCTGGCGTTTCCCCCTTCGGACCGGCAATGACCGAATGGGCAGATCACGCGCTTGTGCTGCGCATCGGGCACTTTCGCGAGTCGGATCTGTGGCTGAAAATGCTTTGTCGCAAACACGGCCTGCTGACGTTGTTCGCCTTTGGCGGCAGCCGCAGCAGGCGTCGTTTTTGCGGCTGCCTGGATGTGCTCAACAGCCTGCATTGCCGGGTCAAGACATCTGGGCGCGGCAGCTTTCTTAATCTGGAAGAGGCCGTGTTGCTGCGCGGGCCGCAGAGTTTGCGGCGCAACTGGCAGCGTATGGGGCTGGCAGCCAACTGCCTGCGCTTTGTTGAAGCTCTGGGCGTCAACGACGAGGGCGCGGACGAGGCCTTTTTGCTGGTGGAAGACCTGCGCAAAACACTGGAAGAAGCGGACAACATACCTTCATTGCTGCCACTTTTTTTCAGACTGCGTTTTGCCGGCGTGCTGGGGCTTGCCCCTGACCTTGGCAGGTGCGGCACATGCGGCGCAAGCATTACGGGCCCTGCGCAATTTGTGGTCGACGAGGCCCAGCTGCGCTGTCCCTCATGCCGCGCAGCGGCGGGGCCAGCGCGTTACGGGGTGGAATTGGGCGCGGGCGGGCTTGACCTTTTGCGCCATGTACAGCAAGAATTTCCCTCCGGCTGGCATGCGGAAGACCTGCCAGCGGAGGACAGGCGCTCTTGCGCCAAAGTGATTGACGGATTTGTGCAATATCACCTGGGCCTGTCGTGGGAAGGGGGATACTTCCGCCACGTATAGCGCTGGTGCGACAGGGTTTTCGGCTCAGAATCAGGGATGGTTTTGGGGCGGCGGTGTACGCAACCGCCGCGTGTATGGGTCTGAAAAAGGCTATGAACAAAGGACAGCGCATGTATTTTCAGGATGTCATTTTAACTTTGCAGAACTACTGGGCCAACCAGGGTTGCGTTATCGAACAGCCTTCGGGTGTGGAATGCGGGGCCGGTACGTTCAACCCCAACACGTTTTTGAGGGTTATCGGGCCGGAACCGTGGAGCGTTGCCTACGTGGAGCCATCCCGTCGCCCCACGGATGGCCGCTACGGCGAAAATCCCAACCGCCTGCAACGGTACTTCCAGTTTCAGGTCATCATGAAACCCTCGCCGGACAACGTGCAGGACCTGTATCTGCAAAGTCTCAATGCGCTGGGCATCAACCCCGCGCAGCACGACATCCGTTTTGTGGAAGACGACTGGGAATCGCCCACACTCGGCGCTTGGGGGCTTGGCTGGGAGGTTTGGCTCAACGGTATGGAAGTGAGCCAGTTTACCTATTTTCAGCAGGTTGGCGGCATTGACCTTTCGCCCATCAGCGTGGAGCTGACCTACGGCCTCGAGCGCCTCACCATGTATCTGCAGGGCGTTGAATCTGTTTACGATCTGGCCTGGAACAAAAACGTCACTTACGGCCACATCTATCACCAGAATGAAGTGGAGCAGTCGCGCCATAATTTTGAGGCCAGCAATCCCGAGATGCTTTTGCGGCACTTCAGCGATTTTGAGGGGCAGTGCAAGGCCCTGCTTGAGATGGGGCTGCCCTGGCCCGCCTATGATTACTGCCTCAAATGCTCCCATACCTTCAACCTTCTGGACGCCCGCGGAGCGATCTCCATCACCGAGCGCACCGGCTACATCGGCAGGGTGCGCGCCCTGGCGGCTGGAGTGGCGCGACTGTATGCGGCCCAGCGTGAAGAACTGGGCTATCCCATGCTCAAAAAGGATGCGAGGTAAGCCGTGGCGACCTTTGTGCTTGAAATTGGCAGCGAGGAATTGCCTTCGCGTTTTCTGGCTCCGGAAGAAGGGGAACTGGCCTCACGTTTTAGCGGCGCTCTGGACGAGGCCGGGCTTGAGCATGGCGCTTTGCGCGTGATGAGCACGCCGCGCCGCGCCGTGGTGATAGTTGAAAACCTCAACCCCGTGCAGGTGGAGAGGGAAGAAGTGGTCTCCGGCCCCCCAGTGCGCGTGGCTTATGACGCCGAAGGCAAACCAACCAAGGCGCTTGAGGGCTTTGCCCGCACCAACGCCTGCTCGCTGGACGACATCTTTCGCATCGAGACGGACAAAGGCGAGTATGTGGCCGTGCGCAAGCGCACCGGCGGCGCTGCCGCTGTTGATCTGCTGGCGCAGATCTGCCCGTCGATCATAACGGCCCTCTCGTTCCAAAAGCGCATGCACTGGGGGGCGTACTCTCTGGCGTATGCGCGACCGCTGCGCTGGGTGCTGGCACTGCTGGACGATGCCGTCATTCCCTTTACCGTTGGCCCCATGACCTCAGGGCGTGAAACCTGCGGCCATCGCATCCACGGGCCCGGCCCCTTTGCCGTACCCCATGCCGACGAATTTCTGGCAACCCTCGCCAAGTCCTGCGCCATCACCATTGACCCGGCCCAGCGCCGTAGCGTCATTATTGATGGCGGCAACGCCCAGGCCGCTGCAGCAGGCGGCAAGGTGCTTTGGAAAGACAGCCTGCTGGACGAGGTGCAGGGGCTGGCAGAACACCCGGTGCCGCTTCTGGCCGACTTTGACCCCGCCTATCTTGAGGTGCCGCGCGAAGTGCTGCTTACCAGCATGGAGAGCCACCAGAAGAGCTTTGGCATTGAAGGGGCCAGCGGCGAGCTGCTGCCGCATTTTCTCACTGTGCTCAACATCACGCCCGAAGACATGGGCGTGGTCAAGCGCGGCTGGGAGCGCGTGCTGCGTGCCCGTCTTGAGGACGCCCGCTTTTTCTGGCAGGCCGACCTGCGCGATACCTTTGACCACTGGCTGCAAAAGCTTGATTCGGTCATCTTTATCGGCGGTCTTGGCAGCATGGGCGACAAAACCCGCAGGCTTGAGTCTCTGTGCCGCTGGCTTGCCGAAAGCTGCGCTCCCAAACTTGCCGACGACGCAGCGCGTGCCGGTCGCCTCTCAAAGGCTGATCTGGTGAGCGGACTTGTGGGCGAGTTTGATACCCTGCAGGGCATTATGGGCGGCATCTATGCTGGCCGCAAAGGCGAGAGCACCGCTGTGGCCGATGCCCTTGGCGAGCAGTATCTGCCAGCCGGGCCGGATTCTTCGCTGCCCAAAAGCCTTGCGGGCGCTTTGCTCTCAATGGCCGACAAGGCCGATACGCTTGCGGGCTGCTTCGGGTTGGGCATGATTCCTACCGGCGCGGCTGATCCCAACGGGCTGCGGCGGTGTGCGCTGGGCATTATACGCATCATGCTTGAATTTGGCCTTGCCGTGGATGTGCGGCAATTCTTTGCCATGGCGCAGCAGCTGTACGGCGACCGCCAGTGGAAGCTTGCTCCACAGGAGGCGCTGGACAAGCTCATGGAGTTTTTCGCAGCTCGTTTGCGCAACTACTTCATGAGTCAGGGGCAGGATACACTGCTGGTGGACGCGGCCCTTGGCGCTGGCGCGGAAGATGTTAAAGACTGCGGCGCACGCCTTGCCGCCCTGGCGGCCTTTAGCCAGCAGGCGGATTACGAGGCTGCGGTACAAACCTTCAAGCGCGTGGCCAATATCCTGCGCAAGCAGGGGCAGACAGAAGATCTGACCGACCATTGGGATCCGGCCCTGCTGCGTGAAGATGCCGAAAAGGCCCTTGCCGTCACGCTTGAAGAAATGCTGCCCCGGCTTGACGCCCTGTGGGCCGCGCACGACCATGCTGCGGCTTTGGCCTGCCTGAGCGACGTGCGGCCTGCTGTGGATGCCTTTTTTGCCGGGGTAATGGTTATGTGCGACGAGGCTGACCTGCGCCGCAACAGGCTGAGCATGCTGCACTGCCTGGGAGCAAGGTTTGCGCGTCTGGCCGATTTTTCGGCCCTGCAGATGTAATTCCGGCAACGGTTTGCGAGGGGGCAGGGCACGTAAACAGGCGTCCTGACCCCCGAAGTTGAAAAAAGATTTGATAAAATGGCACGAATGCTTGACAGGTAGGCGTGCTGGTGGTAGTTACCCTTCTTCGCGACAACGCGCTAACTTCTGTTTTCATGGCTTGCGCGGGCAAGCCCCAACATATGTGGAGGATTCACAGTGGCCAACCATAAGTCAGCCCTCAAGCGTCACAAGCAGAGCTTGCAGCGGGCAGGCCGCAATCGCGCCGCCCGTACCCGCGTGAAGAATGCCATCAAGCAGGTTCGCGCCGCCATCCAGAACAACGAACAGGGTCAGGCCAGCGAAGCTCTTTCCAGCGCCGCCTCTGTACTTGCCAAGGCCGCCGGCAAGGGCGCCATGCACTGGAAGAAGGCCGCGCGTAAAATCTCGCGTCTGGCTCATGCCGTCAACGGCATCAGCGCCCAGTAGTTTTTTTCTGTCGGTTTGAGGAGTGCTTGCCCAAGGGCAAGTACATTCCCTTACGGGAAGTTTTGAAAATATTTTTAAACAAGTTCACAGACTTTTCAAAAATAATTTTGAAAAAAAGGTTGACGGCCACTGTGACTTGAGTTAACTTCCCTTTCGTCAACGCGCTCGTAGCTCAGCTGGATAGAGCAACAGGCTACGAACCTGTAGGTCAGGAGTTCGAATCTCTTCGGGCGCACCATTAAAATCAAGCCCTTACGGTTAATCACCGTAAGGGCTTTTTTCGTGGGCAACCATTTTGGGCAACCAATGGGGCTCTACAGGCTCTACACCAAAGACGGGGGCAAGCCCCTTCAGCGGGCAGTTTTTCCGACAGGTTCCTGATCAATTCCTCAGCCATTTCAGCAGCACAGATCGACAACGCTCACTCCTGCCTCAGCTTGCCGCAATATCCCAATAATCTGCACTTCGTTGAATCTGCTACGTTTTATTCTTGTGCTCCTATGTCAGGAACACTGACTTATCAGTGGCATACTTTTCTGGGGTGAGGTCTGCTAACTTGTTGGTATAATAAGTTCATGGTCATGGTGTTTTGAAGTGATCTTCGATGGTTTAGTGAGGATTGGCATCTATGGGTATGTAGAATGATGTGGACTTGACTCAACGACCAAAATTTTATATCAATTTATCAAGATATTGTGATAATAAACGGAAGGCAGTGAGAATCTGCCGCGGGCGCGCCACTGTAACCGGCATTTATCTGAGTCATGGTCACTGTTTGCATCAGCAGATGGGAAGGCCCGACGAACACAGGCCGGAAGCCAGGAGACGACTTATCACAATTGTTGCGATTGGCGCAGCACGGCAGTACTGTCTCGCGTACAGGCAAATGCCCGGCCTATCGGATGCTCGCGTATCCGGTTCTGGACGAACGTGAAATGGACTGCTCTTTCAACATTTATTGAAAGGAGCATCCCTATGAAAACCCACATTCTCGGGTTTCCCTCTATTGGCAGACACAGAGAGCTGAAACAAGCCCTTGAGTCTTTCTGGAACGGTTCCCGTTCAGCGCAAGCCCTCATTACAGTCGCAAATGATCTGAAAAAGCAGCACTGGGGTATCCAGTGCCATGCGGGCCTTACCTACGTGACCACCGGGGATTTTTCGCTTTACGACCGCATGCTTGATATCACTTGCATGCTTGGCGCGGCGCCAGCGCGGTTTGCAGCAGGCCGTGACGATTCTCATCTGGAGAGGTACTTCAACCTTGCCCGCGGTGATGCCCTGCGCAATGTCCCTCCCATGGAAATGACCAAGTGGTTCGATACCAACTACCATTACCTCGTACCGGAAATTTCAGACAGCGCTCCATGGCAGCCGGGTGGGCATCCTGTACTTGCGGACACCCTCCTTGCACGTGACTTGGGTTTTGCGCCAAAGCCAGCTCTGATTGGTCCGTTTACCTGGTTGACACTGGCAAAATCTCAGGACGAAATGTTCAAATGGACTCGGCTTGAGAGCATTGCCACGGTATACGCAGACCTTCTGGCCGCGCTTGCACCTCTCTGCGACATCATTCAGATCGAAGAACCCGTGTTGAGCACTGAATTGTTGCCCCCGTCGGCGTCCAGTCGATTTACCGAAATATACGCAAACCTCAATGCAGCCAGCGGCAACCGGCTGATGCTGACTACCTATTTTGGCCCGCTCGAGCAAAACCTTGAGCTGGCGGTGCATTCCGGCTGCGCGGCCATGCATGTGGATATGGTGCGCGGCGGGGAAGAGCTGGACAAAATTCTGGTCGCCATCCCCGAAAATATGGAGCTTTCGCTCGGCGTTGTGAACGGCCGCAATATATGGAAGGCTGATTTTGCTCAGATCTCGCCCCTCATTGAGCAGGCTACAGCAATGTTGGGCATCCAACGGGTTTTGCTCGGTTCAAGCTGCTCCCTGCTGCACTCGCCCGTCGATCTGGATGCGGAAGCAGCCCTGCCGGGACACATCCGCGGGCGCATGGCCTTTGCAGTGCAAAAATGTGCGGAAGTTGCTGCCTTTGGCAGGCTTGCCGAGCATGCAACCCCTCAAAAAGTCTTGGACAAGACAGCAGATCAGCAAAATGCCGCTGCTCACCCAGATATGTACATTGAAGCAGTACGGCAGCGGGCTGCTGCTGTCACTTCTGCGCAATTGTCCCGCAAATCCAGCTATCCCACCCGCAAAAATGCGCAAAGCTGGCTTGCCTTGCCGCCCTTGCCAACTACGAGCATTGGTTCATTTCCGCAGACTGCAGAAATACGCAAAATCCGCCGCGATTTCAAAAATGGCACCATAAGCGAAGCCGCATACACGGCAGCCATGCAAAACGAGATCCGCCAGTGCATCGAAAAGCAGGAGCAGCTCGGGTTGGACGTGCTGGTGCACGGCGAAGCTGAGCGCAACGACATGGTTGAGTATTTCGGCCAGCAACTGGGGGGCTTCTGCTTTACGCAAAATGGATGGGTGCAGAGCTACGGCAGCAGATGCGTAAAGCCGCCCGTAATTTACGGCGATGTGTACCGCAAACAGCCTATGACCATAGATTGGATACGATATGCACAGTCGCTCACGCAAAAACCGGTCAAAGGCATGCTCACTGGCCCGGTGACCATACTGTGCTGGAGCTTTGTGCGGGACGACCTGCCCCGGGCAGATGTGTGCAAGCAGATTGCTCTTGCCATCCGCGACGAAGTTCTTGAACTGGAAAAGGCCGACGTGCGCATCATCCAGATTGACGAAGCCGCCCTGCGCGAGGGCATGCCCCTGACGCGCGCAGCAGCTGAGGACTATCTCCATTGGGCTGTAGATGCTTTTCGACTGGCGACCTCTGGCGTTGCCGACTCCACGCAGATACATACGCATATGTGCTACAGCGAGTTCAACGCCATTCTGCCGTGGATTGCCCAAATGGACGCCGATGTCATCAGTATTGAATCCAGCCGCAGCGGCATGGAGCTTCTGGATGCTTTCGACAGGTTCAGCTACGCCAACGAGGTCGGCCCGGGCGTGTACGACATCCATAGCCCGCGCGTGCCTTCCACAGAAGAACTTGTCGAGCTGCTGCACCGCGCACTCAAGCACATTCCACTGGAAAGATTGTGGGTTAACCCGGATTGCGGCCTGAAAACGCGGCAATGGGATGAAGCTTGCCTGTCACTGAAAAACATGGTTGAAGCCGCTGAAATCGTACGCGCCTCGCTGGCGTAACGGCATAGAAAGGATAAACAAATGAAGACTGAAAAAAACACCGCAGACTTTTGGAACAAACCACCCTTCCGCGCTGACCATGTGGGCAGTTTTCTGCGTCCGGAATCGATTAAAAAGGCCAGAAAACAGCTGCTGGATAAAGAGATTACGCCCGATGATCTGCGCAGGGTGGAAGACGAAGCCATCAGGCAGCTGGTTGAAAAACAGAAGCAGTGCGGGCTGAAGGCCGTTACCGATGGGGAATTCCGCCGCAGCTGGTGGCATTTGGACTTCTTTTCCGGGCTTGATGGCATTCAAAAAACAACCACCGGCAAGGGTTTTGTTTTTCATGGTGTGCATACCAAGGCCGAAAGCGTTGAACTGGTTGGCCCCGTGGGCTTTTCCAACCACCCCATGCTGCGTGATTTTACCTTCCTCAAGTCCTGCGCTGGTGATAGCCTTGCCAAAATGACCATTCCTTCGCCCGCCATGCTCCACTTTGTTCTGGCTGTCCGCAACGAGCAGTTTGCGTTGCCCAGTTTCTATTGTTCTGAAAGTGCGTTGCTGGAAGACATTGCAAATACATACAAAGAGGCCCTTAGAGGCTTCTATGATGCTGGTTGCCGCTATCTTCAGCTGGATGATACCAGCTGGGGGGCCTTGTGCTCTGCCGAACAGCGCGACGGTCTGAAAAAAAGAGGCATTGATCCGGCGTCGCTGGCGGCAAAATACGTGGACGTTGTGAACGCTGCCATCGCAGACAGGCCAGCAGATATGACGGTAACCATGCATATCTGCCGGGGTAACTTTCGCTCCACCTGGTTTTCCAGTGGCGGTTACGAACCCGTGGCGCAGGAGCTTTTTGGCAGGGCCATGCTGGACGGTTTTTTTCTGGAATATGATTCCGAGCGGGCAGGTGATTTTACACCGCTCCGGCATATGCTTGATCAGCAGGTGGTTCTTGGGCTGGTATCAACCAAAACCGGCGCATTGGAAGACCCGGAGGACATCAAAGCAAGAATAGCTGAGGCAGCCCAGATTGTTCCTCTCGAACAGCTTTGCCTGAGTCCCCAGTGTGGTTTTTCTTCCACGGAGGAAGGAAATACGCTTACAGCAGAAGAGCAGTGGGACAAAATACGTCTTGTTGTTGATGTGGCAAAAGTCATCTGGAAGTAATAAATAAAGTATAAGGCATGGCTGATACAGTTAAATGCAATTATAAACTGCATTTAGTCGCTGTAACATAATTGTAATAATCCATTGTATGTAGCCCCCCCCGCTAGGCGGGGGGGCGTAAAGCTTAAAATTTTAAGCATGTCAGAAAAACTTCTTTTGATTTGTTACAACAACTTGCGTTCTGGCAAATGCAAACGAAAAAAATCAAAAAGAAATCACAATGGATGACGCAAAAAGTTTAGCTCACACAAAGTGGAACTGTAAATATGACATCGTTTTTGCCACCCAATACCGTAGATAAGTATTTTATGGAGAGAAAAGGCGAGCGTTAGGGGATAATTTGCGTAAACTGTGTTCGTCTGGGGTATGCCCGTCAATGTCATGCGTATCCTGAAAGTGAAAAGTGCACCCGGCGGTAGCTCCACCGCGCATTTGCGTCCGCAATGGCGCGGCAATTCGGCCTCTGGTAAAAAGATACGGGCGTGATCGCCTGTCGTTCATGACACACGTACCCGCTGCCTGCTACGGATTCAAACCGTGTTGGTTCGTAAAAGCGCGTGCACTTTTTTGCAAATCAAATGTTCCGCCCGCCACCCGAGCAGGAAAAACACTCGCACAGCGGCTTAGTGCCGCAGGGCGCTAATCATCCAGAGAGAGTATGTGGATACGGTTTCCGTGTACGGCAACAGCTCGGTGTAAATCTGCAAAAGAAATCCATACCGTTGCCGTGTTGTCATTGGGGTGCACGCCCAGGCATGGGTTGCCCTCAAGCGTGGAATCAAATACCAGCGGCGGCCTTCATCATTGAGAATGCCGAAGGGGGTTACTTCTCCCTTATGCAGCTTAAGGTATCTGGCAAGAGGCGTTTCGGACGCAAAGCTGAGTCTAGATGTCCCGAGTTTTTGCTGCAAGATTTTCAGCGGGGCTTTTTTGTCGTTGGGTATGGTGACGAGAAAATGCCGTTTGCCAGCGGAATCTCGCAAGAACAGGTTTTTGCATACCTCGCCCATGAGCTTGATACCCGAGTTTAGCATCTCCTCGATGGTATAAACCGCCGGATGTTCCGTTATTGCGTAATCCACGCCAAGTTGTCCCAAGTGGTGAAGAACATTTTTTCGATTTTCCTGCTGATCCATGTGAACTCCTGAAATATTTGCCCTAGCAATACCACCGATTTGGGGGGGGAGCGCAGAATCATTCAATAAATGTCAAGGCGCAGGCAACAACGCCCGTTGCAGGTTTGGCATGCCCTTGGCGCACAGTAAAGTTTTCGCGTGCTTGCCTGTATCACGACGGGGCAGGGGCAATATGTTTTACATGCGGCTGTGTTGCATAAAAATACATTGCAACAGGGCCATGGTGGGCGAAAAGACGATACAAAATTACACATTATTATCATCAAAGACATCCATATTCTCGGCAGTATCTGGGGGCGGCGTTGAGTCTTGCCGCGCGAAGTCTGAGGCGAATTTTGCTCTAAACGCCATTAGTTTGTTGTATTTATTTGATTTTATTGTATTGTTACGTGTCGCAAGATCATGAACATAGCATTTTTGTTGCATTTTGTGCAAAGCGGGCGTATTCTTATAAATGACAAACTGTCAGTCATATTGTTTGTATTGATAGTAAGCTAGTACGGTTTTTGCTATCATTGTAGATAAGCAGACCGTATTTTTTAATTATAATGGAGATTCGTATGAAAGATATTCGCCAGAAAGCCAAGGAACTCATGCGGGGGGCTTGCCGTCTTTGCCCCATTTGCGACGGGCGGGTGTGCGCGGGCGAGGTGCCCGGCATGGGCGGGCTGGGCAGCGGCACTGCCTTTAAAAACAACGTCAAGGCCTTGGCGGAGATCGCCCTGAACATGCGTCTCATCCATACAGCCAGCGCTCCCGACACATCCTGTAGCTGCCTTGGGCTGAACCTGGACATGCCCGTAGTGGCCGCACCTATTGGCGGCATGTTCAATTTTAATGATGCCGTAACCGAAGAGCAATATGTCGAGGCCGTGGTGCAAGGCTGCAAGGACGCGGGCGTGATCGGCTGCACCGGCGATGGCGTGCCCCCGGTAATTACCCAGTCTGCTTTTGCGGCCATAACTGCGGCCAAGGGGCACGGTATTCCTTTTATCAAACCCTGGGAGAGTGACGAGCTTGACGAAAAGCTCGAACGCTCTTTTGCCAGCGGATGCAAGATAGTGGGCATGGATATCGATGCCGCTGGCCTGATTACCCTGCGCAAGATGGGGCACCCCGTTGGCCCTAAATCCCCCAAGGAACTGGCCGCGATTGTTGAAAAAATCCATAAGGCCGGTTGCAAGTTTATCCTGAAGGGAATCATGACGGTCGCGGACGCCAGGGAAGCTGTGGCGGCCGGGGCGGACTGCATTGTTGTTTCCAACCACGGCGGCCGTGTGATGGAGTATGCCCCCGGTACTGCGCGGGTGCTGTCTGCGATTGCCAAAGCGGTTAAGGGCCAGATAACGATCATGGCGGACGGCGGCGTGCGCAGCGGAGCCGATGTGTTCAAGATGCTGGCGCTTGGGGCCGACCTTGTGGGCATTGGCCGCCCGATTGTCTGGGCTGCCATAGGCGGGGGAGCTGCGGGCGTAAGCAAGTATATTGCCCAGCTCAAGGGTGAACTGGTGCAGACCATGGTTCTGACAGGCTGCAAGGACATTGCCGCCATCAATGAAGACGTCATTTTTGCATAGGGCCTGAGAACCGAGGTAAAATCCTGGGATCTGGCTTTGCGCATAATCGTCTTGCCTGAGGCGGCAACCGTGCATGCGCGCACGTGAAATAAAACATGCGGCAAAGCTTCTTGGATTGCCTGCGGGTTTGCAAAAAACGGAATGATTGGCCCCGGAGCGCCTGCGTGCGACTCTCCCCCAGTCCGCTTTGATGCTGGTGGGGCTTGTTACGGCGCTGTACGGGCGTTGCAGCGGTATTGGTTCTTCTTTTGCGTGGCAAATTCGCTGTCGCGTTTGGTGAGTGGGTGTACGTTTGCGCGTATGCCCACTCATCTTTAGCTGTGGGTGCAATCGTATTTGACAGGTTCGCCCTGCTGTGGCCGCTTCTCGCGCAGTTTGATCCCCAGTATTCTTGGCGATATAGTTACGCCGCATGGCCGGCAGCTCTTTTGCGCATCCCTGTTGAGAGAAGTGGGTTCGGAAAACAGGACCGTGAGCTAAGGTGGACGTAAAAAGTCAAAGGAGGCTTTTTATGTCCAATTCGAGAAGGAAGTTCACCGCCGAATTCAAGACCCGCGTCGCCCTTGATGCCCTGTCTGGGGAGCAAACCTTGTCCGAGCTTGCCAGCAAGTATGGCGTGCATCCAAATCAGATTTCTCAGTGGAAACAGCAGGCAAAGGAGCAGATTGCAGATGGCTTTGCAGGCAAGTCCCAGAAGGCTCAGCAGAATGATGAAGCCCGTATCAAGGAGCTTCATGCCAAGATTGGCCAACTTACTGTGGAGAAGGATTTTTTACAGCAAGCCTTCGCTAAAATTTGAGCTGCGAGCGAAGGCGTAAAATCGTCGACTTGGGGCATCCAGTGCTCAGTGTTCGGCGGCAGTGCGAAATTCTCAAACTGCAACGCTCAACGTACTACTACCAACCGGTCGGTGAGTCCGCGTACAATTTGGCGCTCATGAAGCGTATTGATGAATTGTTTCTGGAGTTGCCGTTCTTCGGTTCCCGGCAAATGCGCAATTTTTTGCGTGATGAAGGACATCTAATTGGGCGTAATCGCGTGCGACGGCTCATGCGCAAAATGGGCCTAATGGCGGTTTACCAAAAGCTGAAGACAAGCCAACCGCATCCGCAGCACAAAACGTATCCGTACCTGCTGCGGGGCAAGGCGATCACAAGGCCAAACCAGGTATGGTGTGCCGACATCACATATATTCCGATGCGGCGCGGTTTCTTGTATCTTGTGGCGATTATGTGGACTGACATAGCCGAGCGATGCTCTCTTGGCGCGTGTCGAACACCATGGATGCTGATTTCTGTGTGGCCGCCCTGGAAGATGCAATAAATCGCTACGGCGTACCAGAAATCTTCAATACGGATCAGGGTTCTCCGTTTACGAGCTACGAGTTCACGAAGACGCTCAGAGAGGCCGGAGCACGCATCTCAATGGATGGCCGAGGCCGCTGGATGGATAACGTGATGATCGAACGTCTCTGGCGTTCTCTGAAATATGAATGCCTGTATTTGCGGGAGATAGAGACAGGGAGCGAACTCTGTCGGATACTGGCATGGTGGTTTGGCTTCTACAATAACCGGCGTCCGCATAAGACCTTTGACGGCCGAAAGCCGATGGAGATATATCAGCAGTACAAACCAGAGGGAGTGCCACCTCTGATTAGCCCTAGATGGGCGGCATAACCAATGAAACTGTCCACCTTAGTTTTGCCGTTGACTGGTCCAAAGAAGTGAACCCACTTCTTAGGAGCACAAGAATAAAACGTAGCAGATTCAACGAAAAGCAGATTATGGGATGCGGCAAGCTGAGGCAGGAGTGCGCGTTGTCGATCTGTGCTGCTGAAATGGCTGAGGAATTGATCAGGAACCTGTCGGAAAAACTGCCCGGTGAAGGGGCTTGCCCCCGTCTTTGGTGTAGAGCCGTTATTTTTCGTGGTAGCCCGTGGTAGCCCAACAAAAAAGCCCTTGCGGTTATTCACCGTAAGGGCTTGATTTCTGTGGAGCCAGCTAAGAGACTTGAACTCTTGACCTGCTGATTACGAATGGTCAGGTTAAATTTTTACCAAGTTTCATCTGATTGCTTGACGTTGTAAATACGGGTATTTATAGTTGCATCTGGTTGCTCTGAGTATCCATATTTTGCCTATGGCGTGTTACCCCGGTGTTACCCCGAAGGGTTTACGCCAATCTGACCACAGGAGCCGCGCCCATGAAATTAACCAAACGAGCCATAGAAGGACTACAAGCAAACGGCACGCGCTACGAAGTCCGAGACGATGACTTAAAGGGCTTTGTGGTGCGCGTGGGCATTTCTGGCGAAAGGTCTTTTTATTTTGTCTACCGTGCAGGGAAAGGGCGTGCGGCTCCGCTCAAGCGGCTTCGCCTGGGAACCTTCCCAACCATGACAGTGGAGCAGGGCCGCGAGATCGCAAAGCAAAAGGCGGCGCAGGTCGCGCTAGGGGAAGACCCTGCCGAGCAGGTAAAAGAAGGCAAAACCGCGCCCAATGTTCACGAAGCCCTAGAATTGTTTCTTGAGCAGCACGGGGCAAAGCTAAAGCCGAACACCCTGCGCACCTACCGTCAAATTGCAAATGACCATGCTATTCCTGCCATTGGACGGCTCAAGGTTACAGCCATTGTGCATAAGCATATTGCCGCCATTCATCATGCCATGCGTGAAAAGCCCTATCAGGCGAACAGATGCGCCGCCATGCTCTCAAAGTTCTTCGGCTGGTGCGAGAAAAACGGGTATAGAGATCGTGGAAGCAACCCTGTTGCCGGGCTTGAAAAGTATGAGGAGCAGAAGCGGAAAGCCTTCATGGGCCGGGAAGAATTAGAGGCCTTGGGCAATGCTTTTCGGGTCATGGAGACTCAAGGCTATACAGACCCAGAAACGGGCAAGGTAACGACCTTTGACCCCACAATAGCCGCAGCCCTCAAGGTAATGCTTTTTACTGGCGCACGGTGCATGGAAATACTCACGCTCAAATGGGCCTATATTGACCATGACAGGGGTATAGCCAACCTTCCCGACTCAAAGACAGGGGCAAAGGCTCTCCACCTTCCCCCGCCTGCGCTGGCCGTGCTGGCCTCACTTCCCCGTATCAACGAATACTGCTTCCCTGGCAGGAGAGGAACGGGCCATATTGTGAACGTCAAGGACACTTGGCGGCGACTTCTCGATACTGCCCGGCTCACTGGCTGGCGCATCCACGATTTACGCCATGCCTACGCCAGTTATGCCGCATGCTCTGGTAAAAGCCTGCCCGTTATCGGGGCCATTCTTGGGCATACCCAGGCAGCCACAACGGCACGCTATGCGCACCTTGCCGACAACCCCGTAGCCCTTGCAGCAGCGGAAACCGCAGCGCAGATACAGAAGGATTTTAGCGGGGGCAAAGTCCTGCCATTCAAAAAGGCCGAATAAAACGAATTTCCCACGGATAGGCCCGGAGTAATTAACCGGGCCGAAAAAGCGGAACCTCTGCCGCCCTGCCGTGGGATTCTTTCAGGGGATTCCTAAGAGGAGGGGATATGTCAGATATTAGCCGCACACTTTTTCCGCATGAGGCCATAAGCATTGAAGAGATATGCACCCAAGTGCCTGAAGAGAGAAGGATTTCTAATTTTTCTGACGCCTTGGTGATTTTGCAGCGGTTGCTAACCGAAGATGCTATTCATACGTATATCACTAAAAGTTATCCAAGTGGAGAAGCAATTGAATTGCAAGACAAGGCGGCATTGTTAGAATATTTCAATATAGAGCCTAATGTTGGATGTTCTATAAATATGCTGTTTGATGCAGATAGTGGCGATTACAATAATGCCGAAACCCTACTACACAGAATTAGAAATGATGATTTTTTAAATACTCTGCGTTTCTCAAAGAATGAGGTTACTGCGTCACTCAAGGATATGGCACTGTTGATGATGCCGGTTGTGAACAAAGGTGAAAATAAGGCACTTCAGGCAAAAAAGCCGGGGGGCAGCAATAAAGACGACCCCCGCAAGACAGCTACAAAGGCAGCTTGTGTGCGTGTATTTAATAGTTTGCCAAGCCTTATTGGAGTGGACAGTAAAATCACAGTTCCAATTTTTCTAGAGATAGTTAAAGAGGCAATGCGGAACAATAATGAACTCGATATGTACCAAGCCTACGCCTGTGATACATGGGCGAGGGAAAACCTTGGCCCGTATAAATTGAGCAGAGGGCAGAAGCCAAATAAAAACAGATAGTAACAAAATAGAAAAACAAAATACAAAAACAACAAATGCCCCGAAAGGGGCTTTTTGTTTTTCCTGCACTTGCATTGTGTTTTTCTGGCTCTGACGGGAATGCAACCCGCCAGAACTCACAAGGAGAAACATTATGCAAGCTCAATTGAAACGCTGGTGCAATACCACTCAGGCCGCCCAATATCTTGATTGCTCTGAAAGCCTTTTGGAGAAAGACCGCGTTTATGGCCTTCTCAAGATTCCTTTCAGCCGCATTGGCCGCCGTATTGTGTATGATCTTCACGACCTTGACCGCTATCTTGAAGCGAACAAGGTCAACTGGCAGGGCGTGGGGGCCGCTTAACTATGGCAACTTACGAAAAAAACCCCCAGGCTTGGCGGCGGTGGGGGCAAGAAGGAAAACAAGGTGAAGCTACTCTACACTGTCCCCCTGCCAAGAGTCAACTGCGACACTGCGCTGACTGCGCTCACTTTGAGTACAGTTTCAACCGCGCCCGCTGTCTGCTGCTGAAACGTGCCAAGACGCCGTTATTCCCTGCCTGCCTTAAATTTGAGGAGGTGGAGAATGGCTAGCTTAGACCCCTGTTCGCCAAACTACACCGCCGCAATTGCTCAGGCGCGAGCGGAGTTTCTCGCCACCTGCCCGGCAGAAGAACAGCAGGGACAGCCGGAAGAACAGGCCAAACGTTTCACCTTCCATTCTGCGGCTGACATTATCAACGCCCCCCAACATGCTGACGCGATCAAGAGCGTTGCCACGTCTTACGGTATCATAACTTTTTATGGGCCTTCGGGGAGTGCTAAAAGTTTTCTGGCTATCCACATGGCCGATTGTTTGGGCCACGGATCGGCATTCTTTGGCTTCAAAACTCAAATTAAAAAAGTTGTTTACATAAATCTTGAAGGCAGCATGAAGACGCGCCTTGCTGCCATACAGGCCGATAAAAAGCGTGACGTTTCAGACAATGTGCGGTTTGTAACTGAGCCATTTCACATTCTTAAGGATGTTGAAGCCGTGGCTGCCGACATTCCAGAAGGTGCGGTGGTTTTCATTGATACCTTGAACGCCGCTTCCCCTGGCCTTGATGAAAATTCAAGTCGGGACATGGGCCTGATTCTGGAAGCTGCCAAAAAGCTGCAACAGATCACTAAGGGGCTGGTGGTGATTGTCCACCACAGCGGCAAGGATGCCTCTAAGGGCCTGCGTGGGCATTCCTCGCTTTACGCGGCAATGGATGCAGTTATTGAAGTGGGCCGCAATGGCGATTCTCGGTATTGGCGGCTCGCAAAGTCCAAGGAAGGCCGGGACGGGATACGCCGTGGCTTCCGTCTTAAGTCTGTGGGCTTGGGCTATGACGCAGACGGGGAGCCTATAACCTCTTGCGTGGTCGAGGAAGACAATACTCCCTTGCAGGAGGAAGAGAAGCCCCTTACCCCGTCCCTGAAATATGCCCTGGAATCGCTTGAAGCCGCGTTACTTGAAGATGGGGGGGATTCTGTCCATGTGGAGGCATGGCGCAAACACTACTATGCCAAGTCCACTGCGGACAACACCCACGCCAAGAAGACGGCCTTCCTCCGTGTTCGGAAAGACCTAGCCAGCTTAGGCAGGGTCACAGTCTTGGACGATATGTATTCGATTCCAGGGCATACCGGCACAACCGGCACAAAACCGGCACAACAGCTATCTTTGTGCCGCACCCCAAATCACACAGATACCGGCACAACCGGCACACACTCCTTTAGGAGTGTGCCGTATGTGCCGTCTAGTGAGGGGCCAGAGTATGAGTAAAAATATTCTGGATTTTCTCCCTGCTGGGCAAATGAAACAAAAGACTGCCCATGAATGGTGCGGCCCTTGCCTTAGTTGTGGTGGCAATGATCGTTTCAATGTGTGGCCCGGCAGGCCGGGTGGTGGATATTACATGTGCCGTGGGTGTGACCGCCAAGGGGGGGATGGCATCCAGTTCATGCGCAAGTATATGGGCATGTCCTATGCCGAAGCCTGCGCAGCCCTTGGGATTGAGCCGAAGCGCACCGCTACCAGCTCCTTTCCTGCAAGGCACACTCATGCCCGCCCCCGTCCGGTGCATCTGGCACAAGTGGCCCCTGTACCGCCAGCGCCCGCCGTCCTGCCCTGCAAGGAGTGGATGGCCAGCGCCGCCGCGTTCCTTGATGATTGCCAACGTGGGCTTGATTGTATCCCCGCCGCAGTGGTTGAGTTCTGCCTTCGCCGGGGAATCACCATCGACAGTGCCGCCGCTCATGGTCTGGGCTGGAACGCCTGCGACAGATACGTTCCTCGCGCTGCCTGGGGCCTGCCTGACGGCAAGGACAAGGACGGCAACCCGCTTACAAAATTGCTGCTACCTGCTGGGCTGGTGATAGCAACCCGCCGCCGCGCTGGTGTCGTGGGGCTTACGGTGCGTTGTCTTGATGAAGATCGGCAGACCAAGGGCCGCGCCAAGTATCGGCAGATTTCCGGCTCTGCAAATGTTCCTTTCATAGTCGGCAGGGCCGGGGCCCCTCTCCTGCTGCTGGAAAGCGCATTGGATGCCGTCTTGGCGGTGCAGGAAGGCAATGGGCAAATAGCCGCCCTGGCCTTTATGGGGTCAACCAAACCCGCCGATGCCGACACAGATCAATTTATCAAACAAGCACCGTTGCTGCTGGCTGCGCCTGATCGTGATGATGCGGGTGAAAAGGCGTGGGCGCGGTGGTCTGCTTCATACCCTCATGCCCATTTTGCCCCGGTTCTGCACGGCAAGGACATTGGCGAACAGCACGCCGCCGCCCATGCGTGGCCCTTGGATTACGCCATACCCACTACAGGCGAATGGCTCACGGCTGTGCTGTCAGCAACCGCCCACAATTCGGCCCACACTGGCCCTATGAGCCACGAAAACACGCAACCCGACTACTGCGCCACGTCCGGCGCAAGGGAGGCCGCTTAATGAAGATTATTCAGGATTCACGCGAACAGGCTCCCTATGCCTTCAACGCTCCTCGATATGCGGGAACAGTGGTGGAGGTGGGCACGCTGCAAACTGGTGACTATTCCTTGCACGGTCTGACTGATCGCATTGCCCTTGAGCGAAAGAGCCTTTCAGACCTGTGCGGAACGCTCACGGCAGGAAGGGAGAGATTCAAGCGCGAGTGCGAGCGTGGCCGGGGGCTGGAATACTTTGCACTGATGATTGAAGCCAGCATGGACGATGTACGCCGCCACAACTACCGCAGCCAAATGACCCCGCAAAGCCTGCTGCAAACTCTGGCCGCGTGGTCAATTCGCTACGGCCTGCATGTTCACTGGTGCGGGAGCCGTGAGGGCGGTGAATACATGGTTCACAGCCTGCTAGGGAAATTTTTAAGAGAACAACAAGCCCGGCTGGCCGCGCTGGTTCGGGCACATGGAGAACAGGAAGGAGGCGAAGCAGCATGAGCAAGGGCAAACCTATTGAAGCCCAGCAGGAGATGGGGCGCAACGAAAAGGGACAGTTTGCCAAAGGGCATATTCACAACCCGAAGGGACGCACACCCGGCAGCCGCAATAAGGCCACAGAAGCGGCCCTGGCACTGATGGAAGGACAATTGGAGCAGATTACCCAGACCCTCATTGATGCGGCCTTAGGAGGCGATCTGGCGGCAATTCGGCTGGTACTGGAAAGGCTTGTTCCTCCCTGCAAGGAAAAGGTTCTTCCGCAAATCCACCTGCCCGCCGTTACCGATGCCCAATCACTGCCCAAGCTGACCGCCGCCGTGCTTGAAGCCGTTTCCCGTGGCGATCTGACCCCCGGCGAAGCAAACGCCCTGGCCTCTCTTGTGGGTAGTCATGGCAAGGCCATTGAGCTTGCAGAGCTTGAAGACCGCTTGGCGGCACTAGAGGCGCAGATGCTTGCCGACTCTGGCCGGGCAAAGGGTGGGAAATGAACCTGCGCAGCCGCATTGCCGCACTGGTGAAGCGCCACCAAGCCGGGATGGTGGAGCGCATTGGCCGAATGGGGAGCGATGAGCGTGTGGCCCTTGTCCGGCGAATGTTTGCCGACCGGGCAGAGCAGGCAGGGCCGGAACATGCCGCCCAGATTCGCGCCGTTGCCGTGTGGTTCCTTGATGCAGGGGGGACGCAGCACCCGGAGGGCAAGCGGATAGTGCAGGCGGTTTTTGATGGGCAGCTGTCAGAAGATGAATTAAAGATAATCAACAATATTAAGTAAATAGGAGAATTAAAATGGAAGTACAAAAACAACACCTCCTAGAAACGCGAGAGGGCCTCGCAGAATTGAGGACGCGAGTGCAGGCCGAAATAGTAGGCGCAGCCTTGGGACTGTCTGGCGCACAAAAACGCCGCCACAAGCTGCTGACCCTGCTGGCCCTCATTGATTCGATTGATGCCGATTATGCGGCCCGTGATGCCGAAACTACCGAACATTAAAGGCCCGGCAGATAGATAAGGCCCCCAAGGAGCAATCCAAGGGGGCTTTTTTCATTCCTGCGCGTGAATATTGGGCCAGTTTGGGGAGAGTGCCGCAAATTGCCCCACATGGCCCGCCTGCCACGTTTTACGCTTAAATGTGGCCAAGTTGTCGCAGACTGAATTTTAACGCCTTAGAATCAAAATATGAGTGGTGCAGTTTGTGAGCGTGGAGCGCGGCGGTGGCCCTCTGCGTCAACGAGTGTTCAACGACCGTTTAACGACCGTTAACGTGGGGTAGTGGGCAACCAATGGACAACCAAAAGCAAGCAATTGCTGGCATCTGCTAGCCATTGGGTGCAATTGGTGGGCATCTGGTGGACAAGCCTTTCTCCTGCCCGGCAAATTGTTTCACAGAAAAACATTGTAGCACGCTGCGCATGTTTCGTAGCACAATAATTTTTTGTGCGCAGGGTCATTTTGTGAAACGCCGATAATCATTGAATTTTTGTTTTTGGGCCATGTCTCATAACGGGTTATATGTAAACTTTACAAAACTTATTTCAACTTTAAATTGACATAAACAAATTTATCGCTCAAAGTAAAGCACAACAAACAAGGAGGGAAAATGATCGCTCCATTGACGGATGAGGAAAAGAGCACCCGCCCCCTTACACTGGAAGAAGCACAAGAATACTTGCGTGTTGGGCGCAATGTCATGCTGAGGCTTTTTCAAGATGGGGACGTGCAGGCCCGAAAAGTCGGCAGAGAATGGCGAACCACCAAATCCGCACTAGACGACTACATGCGCGGCAAATAAACAAAACGGCCCGGCAGGGAAGTACCAGTTCCCAACCGAGCCTAACCATGAACCCCAGGAGGTTCACAGCTATGGAATCCTTATCTCCTTCCGAAACTATCAGCAAGCACGCCTTCGCCAAAGAATCTGACCCCGATTTGCAAACCCTGCTCTGGGAAGCTCACGAGCTTTCGACCTTCCTTGCCGAAGTCGTGAACATGGAAGACCGTTTGGATACCCCCCTGACGTTCTCCGACTGCGGGCGCTCGGGGCTGAAACGAATCCTCGCGCACCTGTCGCACCTGACCATTGATGCAATCGGACAGACTCCAGTGCGTCAAAATGGACGCAAGGGGGCCGAACATGAATAAATTTAGCCTGACATTCTCCACTGCGACCCTGCCCGGCCTAGTTCAAGCATATATGCAAGCAGAATTGGCCTTATCCCATTTTCAACCTAAGCCGGAAGACCTTTCGCGGGCGTTGGATAACCCTGCAACAAAGGAAACGTGCATATCCTGCCTGCAGCGCGGGGCAACTGCTTTGAATGCACTGGAGGCATTGAGTGCGGGAGATGTAGAATATACAGCAACCTTGCTTGAGAACCTTATCAGTGGGGCATATAGCGAAGCCGCCGCCCTGGGTAGGCCGAAGCGAACCCTCACAGTGGATGCCAGCCCTCTGGCGGTGGGGGCTGCCAATAGCCCACAGTAGCCGCCTGACCGCCTAAAACGAAATTCCCGGCTCAACATATGGGCCGGGTTTTTTTGTGTAATAACGCGGAATTGCCTAGTTGCTCCACAGCTCGGCGGCAATGCACGGCTGCTTAACAAACTTATTCTCATTCCCCTGCAAGGCCTCAATTCGCTTCGCCCTGGTGCATTCCCACTTGTCCACGGGATACTGTTTATCCCATGCCTGCATAAGCTGCTCTTGCTGGCGGCTCATATGATAGCGCGGCCCGTAGGCATCCTGCATGTAGAAGTATGTGCGGGCTATTTGGCCCCTTGCACGGACGGGCGGTTCTGCCTTCCTATCTGCAATCTTCATCTCACAAGTGCCAAAGGTGGACGGCTCCCCGGCAAGCATGGCGTAGTTGAAATTAGAGCGCATGGCGTTGACCGCGCCTATTGCCGGGTAAAGGTTGTACATGTCGGCCTGCATAAGCCTGTACTCTGCGTTGACCTTCTCCGCGCACTTTCTCCCCTTGAACGCTTTGCCCTTATTGTCCACACATTCCGGCGAACCCTCGCGCCATTCTGCAAAGGTCTGCCCGAAGTTCTCGGCAGGAAGTGAATGCTCCCATTCGATCTTATCAGCCCGCTTTTCATGCTTGGGCGTGGCGAAGCCGTCCGGCAGCGTCACATTGCCCTGAGCGTCATACTCTGCCCCGCAGTAAAAGGTAACGCGGTGGTCGGCGTAGACCTGGCCGAGCATTTTCTTTGCCTGGGCAAAACTATCGTTGGTTGAATTGCCAGCGGCAAGTGCAAGGGTAGGGAGCAGGAGCAGAAAGAGCAGGGCAAGAGAAAGGAGTGGTTTTTTCATGCTGTGAACCTCTGGCCCCACCATGCCAGAAGTGAGGCAAAAGGCGAAGAGGTATAGGGTAGGGCGCGGCAAGATTTTTCATCCAATTGCACCCAGTTTTATTTGTGGTGTTACCCCGGTGTTACCCCAACAGAAAAAGCCCTCACAGTGATTAGCTGTAAGGGCTTGATTTCTATGGAGCCAGCTAAGAGACTTGAACTCTTGACCTGCTGATTACGAATCAGCTGCTCTACCAACTGAGCTAAGCTGGCAACCGAAATCAATTGCCTGAAAAATAGGCGGTTGTCAAGCAAGCAGGCTCAGATAGGGCTAAACGCACTCCACCACAAGGGGGATGACGTGCAGCTCGCGGCTGACCTCCTCCGTATGGCCGAGTTTCCACTTGGTGGATTCGGCAGGCCAGCCGAGGTGGGCGGCCACATCTCGGGCCACGCCAGCCACGTTCAGGATGGGGTGGCGCTGGAAAACCTGGGGAAGCCCGTAGGTGAGGTTGCAGGCCAGGCACTTGCCGGGGCGCTGGCGCAGTTCAAAGGCGAGTTTGGCTTTTTGCGGTTCCACGCCGCGGCAGACAAGGCCTATGTCGTAGGCTCCTTCTTCCGCGCCGCCGAAAAGCGCGTCAAAAAAGGCGTCGGCGCGTCCGGCGGGAAAAATTTCGTCCAGAAAGGTCTGATCCAGGTCTTGCATGGTCATAAACATCCTCTGTCTGCATGAGCGGTGTTTGCATCAAATGGCCTCAGGCCACCAGTGTCCGCAAGGTTTCGCCCGCAACGCGTATGTCCTCGGCAGGAAGGCGCGCAAGCGAAAAGTGCGGCAAAAGTTCTGCGGGGCTGGCAGCGCCGCCGTCAGGATTGCACCCTGCCAATGTCCCCAAAAAGCCGGTTATACGGCGTGGATCAACGCCAGCTTGCTTCAGGTTGCGCACAGCCAGGCTTTGATGCCGCTTGGCAAGGCGCTGGCCGTCGGCATCCCGCAGCAGGGGCACATGGGCATAAGCGGGAGCACCATAGCCCAGGAGCTTGAGAAGAGCAATCTGCCTGGGTGTGGAAATGAGGATGTCGCGCCCGCGAACAACCTGATTTATGCCCATAAGAGCATCATCAACGGCTACCGCCAGCTGATAGGCCACCACGCCGTCCGAGCGGCGCAGGGCAAAGTCGCCGCCGCAGTCGACAAGCGTGTGCGACTGCTCTCCAAGTATGGCGTCGGTAAACGTGATGGGCTCGGCAGGGCAGCGCAGGCGCAGGCAGGGGCGGCGTCCTGCAGCAAGCATGGCCGCTTGTTGCGCGGGGCTCAGGTCTCGGCAGGTTCCGGGGTAGGGCGCTCCCGCATCATCCACATGCGGCGCGCCTGCCAGGCTGCGCAGCTCTTTGCGGGTGCAAAAGCAGGGGTAGACCAGGCCAGCGCGCTCTAGCCGGGCAATGGCCGCAGTATAGCAGGCGGTTCGCTGGCTTTGTTCAAAGGAACCCAGTTGCAGGCCCGCTGAAGCTGGCCTGTCCGGGCCAAAGTCCCAGTCCAGCCCCAGCCACTTTAGGTCTTCAATCAGGGCTGCAGTGTAATGCGGCTTCGAACGCTGCGGATCAATATCTTCTATCCGCAGCACAACCTGCCCGGCCACGCTGCGCGCAGCCAGCCATGCCAGCAAAAAAGCCCAGGCGTTGCCAAGATGGATAAAGCCGGTTGGGCTGGGAGCCAGCCTGCCGCGAATAATCGACGCGGCGGACATGCAACTATTTTTTGTTCCAGGGCATGGCCGAAAGCAGCAGACCCAGACCGCAAAAGCCGGTAACGCCCGCAAATATCAACCCTGCGCCCACAAAGGCCGAAAGCCAGAGCATGGAAGGCCACACAAGGGAGCCAAGCACCCCGGCGAGAACCAGCCCGCCCGCGCCGATCTGTATTTGTCGAAAGATGGGCAGCGGCTGTTTTGATAGCTCAACCGGCAGGCTTTGCTTGGCCCAGGCGTTGACGCCGCCCTCCATCTGCCATGCGGGGCCTGCGGCCAGCTTTTGCAGCAGGTCGCTGTTTTTGGTGGTGCGGTTGCCGGAATTGCAGGTAAAGATGATGGGCATATCCGCGCTTGCGGGGGTAAGGCTCATCCATGAAATAACGGAAAGCGGGGCGGCCTCTGCGCCAGCAATGTGCAAGGCCGCAATTTCGTCGGCTTCACGTATGTCAACAATGCGCGCCTTGTTGTCCTGCAGCAGCTTTTGCGCTTCCGCAGGTGTGATGTTGGGAAGCATTATTCGATCCTATGAATTGTTGTCCCGGTTTTTGGCGGGAGTTTTTTTGCTTTTGCCGCTGTCGGACTTTGAGGCGACCTTGTCGGAGTCGCCTTTTTCCTTCTTGGAATGTTCGCTCTTGGCTGCGCTAGATTTTGAAGCGCCAGACTTGCTGTCGCTCTTGGCCGCCTCAGATTTGCGTCCTTCGCTCTTGTGCGTGTCCGACTTGGCGGATTCCTGTTTACGGTTTTCGCTTTTGTGCTCGGATTTTGCGGCTTCGGACTTGGAAGAGCCCGATTTGGAAACGCCGGCGCTGCTCTTTTTGTCCGACTTGTCTTCCTTGACCGAGGATTTATCTGATGATTTTTCAGACTTGCCCGCCGATTTTGCGGACGACTTGTCAGAAGATTTGCTTGCCTTTTCCACTTCGATCTTGCGGCTTGCGCTGTTCTTTTTGTCCAGGCTGGCAACTTCCACAAATTTGTCGCGCGATTTTGAGGGGCTTTTGTCCTTGGAGCGATCTTTGCCTTTGTCCTTGCCGTGGCTTTTGCCTCGGTCATCGCTGGCTACCGCGTTGTGTGAAGATTTGTGGCTGCGATAGATATCGCGCACGGCTTTTTCTTCGGCGTAGTCGTTCAGGCGGCTTTCGGCCTCGGCGACGACATTTTCCGACCCGTCCATCTTGATGCGTCGTGCACCAAGAAACGTGCCTTTGAAATAGGGGTCGTCCAGAGAATTGACGCGCACGGTGGTTCGGCGGTGGGGGCTGTGGATAAACTTGCCGTCACCCACGTATATGCCTGTATGGTAGCCCCGGCGGGGGTGGCGAAAAGCTACGATATCGCCTACCTGCATGTCTTCAACATTATTGATGCGCTTGCCGATAACCGATTGCTCGCGGGCCGTGCGGGGCAGATTTACGCCAACGCTTTTGTAGGCCCAGCAGACAAACCCTGAGCAGTCAAACCCGCCGGGAGACATCCCCCCCGGCACATATGGGGTGCCGATTGCAGACCTGGCCTTGCGCAAAAGCTGCTGGCTGCCCTTCTGCTCGTTGTTGTCAAAAGCTGCCTCGTATGAGCGGCGAAAGCGTTGTTCCGCCTGCGAACTATAGTCATAACGCTGGTTGCTTTTTGCTGCGCAGCCAAAAGCCATGGCGCATGCCAGAGCCAGGACGCACAGTTTTAGACATTTACCCATCGGCGCTCCGTGTGGGTTGCGCCGCAGCACAAAAGACTACGGCGGGTCACGCAAAAAAACGGGAGAAACCCCGCTTGTCTGTAGTTGGTCAGGCCTTGATGTCCAATAGCGTTCCCAGCATGGAATCACTGGCGCGTACAACCTGCGCGTTTGCCTCATAGGCGTGCTGGGTAGAGATCATCGTGGTGAATTCTCGAGAAAGATCCGTGCCGCTTGGGGCGGATGCTTCCAGAGGAAGGCCTGAAGTGACATCATAAACCGCTTTGGCGGCAGTCCAGTCAGGGTTTGGGGCGGCGGCTGATCCGGCGTCCTTCAGTACGGCGTCGAAACTGACGCCCTGATTGTGCGAATTATTGGCGTAAACAGCGCGCTGCGGCTCAAAGCCAGCCGTATTCACGTTGGCTACATTGTGCGCCGTCACAGCCATGCCCCATGAATAGGCGTTCATGGCTGATGCGCCAAGCTGCATGCTGCTGCTAGTACTCATCATTCACACCTTACGGCATAACTAGCATAAGTATTACCCGAATGCAAAAAACTTTTTTTGGGCCCGGTTGTCGTGGAAATGCAGCGCATTACAATAGTTGCCAAACATCATTTGTGTCGCGCAGCAGGCTTATCTGACAGGTGGGGGGGGCGGTTCAGCGCACGCTGAGGTCGCGCTCAATGCGGGCAAAGGCATTGTGGTTGTGGATGGATTCCATGCTCTCGACTTCAACGCTGAACCATTCAACCTGACCGTGCTCCGTCAGTCGCTGCGCCACATTGCGCACCACGTCTTCCACAAAGGTGGGGTGGGCAAAGGCGTTTTCGGTAACAAATTTTTCGTCTTCGCGTTTCAGCAGGGTGTACACGGCGGACGAACCGGACTGTTCGGCAATGTCGATGAAGTCCTCAAGCCACGAAAACGTGCGCATCCGCAGGCGCATGCGCACCATGGCCCGCTGGCTGTGCGCGCCCTCGCGGCTGATGGCCTTGGAACAGGGGCAGACGGTCATGACGGGCACGTCTGTTTCGAGTACAAACGACTGCCCCTTGTCGTCAAGCTCGCCGGTGAGGCGGCAGTCGTAGGCCACAGTGGCGGGGCTGGCCGAAGCCGGGGCTTTTTTGACGATAAAATAGGGAAAGCCAAAACGCGCATAGGCCCGGCGCGCACCCAATCGTTCCTTGATATTGACCAGCAGCCGCCGCACGGACTGATAGCTTATTTCATCATTCCACTGTTCGAGCGCTTCAACAAAGCGGCTCATGTGCGTGCCTTTGAAGGAAGACGGCAAATCTACCCCCAGGTCTACGGTAGCCACGGTCTGTTGCGTGCCCTGGCTGCGATCGCGCACCAGCAGGGGCAGCTTCAGATCGCGAACGCCCACGCGATCAATGTTCAGTGCGACCTGCGGGGCGTGGCTCTGTACGTCTTCCATTATGCCAGATCCTGTCCTGTGGTGGTGGCGGTGAATGTGCCGTGCTTTACGCCCCGGCACGAGATCAGTTTGTTGGCCAGTGCGCGCAAGCGCACGGGTTCGCCCTTGAGCACCAGCACTTCCAGGCAGTTGTAGTGGTCAAGGTGTACGTGCAGCGTGGTGACGATAAGGTCGTGGTCGTCGTGCTGAATGTTCATGAGACGGCGGGCCAGATCATTTTTGTGATGGTCGTAAACCAGCGTGAGCGTGCCCGCTCCGGAGGGATCGTTGCTCCACCGTTCTTCGACCAGCGCCTTGCGGATAAGGTCGCGTATGGCTTCCGAGCGGTTGGGGTAACTTTTGCGTTTGCACAGTTCGTCAAACGGCTCCAGCAGGTCTTCGTCCAGTGAAACGCCAAAGCGTGCCAGATTTCCCATGGTAGTATCCGTTTTGCGCAGGGGGCGCAGTGCTGTAGTTGTAGAATGCCGCCAATCAGGCCCGGCGGCAGATTTCCCAGACGTGTACGGTAACCGGCACTGGCTGGGCGTACAGCGGCTCAACCGTCTCGCGGTACACCCGGCGGCCTTGCCAGCCGCCGCTTTGCAACGCATGCAAAAAAGCATCGTACACGGTGCGTCCCGGTTCCGCTACCCATGCCGCGCCGTCCGGGGCGAGAGCATGGTCAAGAAAGCGTAGTACAGGGGCCACAAAGCGCTTTTCATACATGATGTCGCCGCCCCAGATGCGCTGCATGCTCCGCGCACGCACGGCAGGCCGCCGCCAGTCCATGACTGTCCAGAGCGGCTGGGGCACCCCGTTGAGGGCTGCGTTACGGGCCGCAAAGCGCAATGCGTCTTCCTCATAATCCATGGCCGTCATGTTTGCGCCGAGCCACTGGCCCACCATGGCGGTAAGCCCCAGGCCGCAGCCCATATCAAGGCAGGGCCGCCCGGCAATGGCGCTCTGTTGCTGCGCCAGCCAGCCAGCCAGCGCTACGCTTGAGGGCCACAGCTCCGTCCAGTAGGGCAGGCGTTCGTCTTCAAAATCGTCGGGCTCGGCTGTCATGGCGTCCCAGAGCTGCTCAAGGTCGGCTGCTCTGGTCAGCCGCCACAGCCGCCCGGCAGCGCGCACTGATATGTGAGGCGTATATTCGGTCAGGCCGTGCGTTTCAGACGGGGAAAACTCGTAAGTCGGTTCGGTCATTCGGTACGTATAGCGCAACGTGGTTTAGCTGTACAGACACGGCAAAGGGCCGCGCAACCTGGGCAGCGGGCGCGTGAACCGCGCGGCATAGCCCCCGCGCGGCTGCAGAACCGGGATTTTTTGAAAGGTAAGGGGTTGAGAAGCGTTTATTGCAGGTATATGAATACAGGTCTTACAAAAATGCGTTTTTAGACCGCAAGGGCGGCCATGCGCGAAGCCCCGCAAGGACATTCTCATGGACAAGCACAGCGAATACCTGAATCGTATCCTCTTGAGCCGCGTGTACGACGTGGCGGTAGAAACCCCCCTGGACCAAGCGGTCAGTCTTTCGCGCCGCACGGGCAACAACATTCTGCTCAAGCGCGAAGATCTGCAGCCTGTTTTTTCTTTTAAAATTCGCGGTGCTTACAACAAGATGGCGCACCTGTCCAAGGAAGAACTGCGCCGTGGCGTCATTACCGCCTCGGCCGGCAACCACGCTCAGGGCGTAGCCCTTGGCGCGCGCAGGCTGGGGTGCGAGGCCACCATCGTTATGCCCGTGACCACGCCCGCCATCAAGGTGGATGCGGTGAAGCGTCTCGGCGGTCAGGTGGTGCTTTCGGGCGAATCTTTTAGCGACGCCTGGCAGCACACCATTGATCTTATTCAGGAAACAGGCTGCGTGTACATCCCCCCCTTTGACGACCCCGATGTCATCGCCGGGCAGGGGACCATAGCCATGGAAATTTTGCGCCAGCATCCCGGCGACATCCATGCCGTATTTGTGCCCATTGGCGGCGGCGGCATGGCAGCGGGCATTGCCGCGTATATCAAAAACCTGCGGCCAGAGATACGTGTAATCGGCGTGGAGCCGGTGGATTCCGACGCCATGCGGCGGTCGGTCATGGCTGGCCACCGGGTGGAAATGCACGACGTGGGCCTGTTTGCCGACGGCGTGGCCGTCAAGCTGGTGGGAGAGGAAACTTTTGCCCTGTGCCGCGATCTGCTCGACGACATCATCACAGTTGAGACCGACGCCATCTGCGGGGCCATCAAGGATATTTTTGAAGACACCCGCGTGGTGGCCGAGCCTGCCGGTGCGCTTTCGCTGGCGGGGCTCAGGGCCTACGCCAAGGCTGGCGGTCTGCAGGACGCCACGCTTGTGGCCGTGGTCAGCGGCGCAAACATGAATTTTGACCGCCTGAGCCACGTGGTGGACCGTGCAGAAATCGGCGCGCAGCGCGAGGCTCTGCTGGCTGTGACCATTCCCGAAGCAGTGGGCAGTTTCCGGCAGCTGTGCGCCTCGTTTGGCAGCCGCAACATCACCGAGCTGTGCACGCGTTTTTCCGACCCGGTCAAGGCCAGGGTTCTGGTGGGCATCAAGATCAATGGCCGCGCCGATGTGGCGCAGGTGCTCGGCGAGCTGCGCAACAAGGGTTTTGAAGCCATTGACCTTACGGACAACGAGCTGGCCAAGGTACATGTACGGCATCTGGTGGGCGGCAACGCGCCTCAGGTTTCGCACGAGCGGCTGCTGCGTTTTACCTTTCCCGAGCGGCCTGGCGCCCTGCTGGACTTTATGGATGCCATGCGGGTGGATTTCAGCATCACGCTGTTCCAGTACCGTTACCATGGTGCGGATTTTGGCCGCGTGCTGGTGGGGTTTGAAGCGCCGGAGGAAAAGAAGGACGCTTTTGAGGACTTTCTCAAGCGCGTCGAGGCCATGGGCTACCCGCATGTGGAAGAATCCAACAACGAGGCCTACAAGATGTTTCTTGGCTGGCACGAATAGGCTTTTGCCGGTTATGGGGCCGCGCCTGCTGGGCGCGTAGCCCTTGGCGCATAAAAACGGCTGTCCTTGCGGGGCAGCCGTTTTTTTATGCAGCCGGGTGTCGGCTGCATCAGAACTTTGGGGTTACTTGCTCAGCAGTTTGCTCGCTTCGGGCGTCAGGCCCTTGAGGCTGGCAAAAACAGCTTCGGCGCCGCGCTGCTGGGGATCCTGCACAATGGCGATAAAAACCTTGTCGGACGTAGTGTTGACCTTGGTCACGCCTGGTGCGGGAAAGGTCTGGCTGCGCGGCTCGCCGTTAAACGTCCAGAAGGGCCCCTGCGGGCGCGGAGTGGAGGCGTTTGCCTGCAGCGGAGCCAGCTTGTTGGCCAGAGTGGCGCTGTCGTCCTTTTGCTCGTTGGGCAACACAAAGATGCTGATGAGGGCGTCGTAGCCGTCGTGCTTTTCGTTTGAAAGCCCGAGTATCAGCATGCATTCGTCAGGGTTGCCGGATTTGAAGCCCATATTTTCCTCGCCGTCCCAGCCTTGGGGCAGGTCAGCGCTGAAAAGCGTAAATGAGCGCGGCTCGGCCTGAGCCGTAACGGCCAAGCAAAGAATAAAGAGGGTCAGAAACGTCAAACGCCGCATAGGTTCCTCCTGGTTGCGGAAAAAGCTCGTCCGCTTGTCCTTTCTTTATACGCTCTGCCTGCTGGGGGGGCAAGCGTCAGCGCCATAGCGCCGCAAGGTAAGGTAAACTGGCGCCCAACACCAGCAGCAGGGCACCGAGCACGTTGAGCCAGTATAGTTTGCCCGGGGCGCGCATGGTAAACAGCACAACCCAGCAAGCGATGGCCAGCGTCATGGGTACAAGGCCCATGGCTTGGTCGGCCGTGCCTTGCGGCAACGGCCCCTGACGTAAGGAAAACCCGATTATCAGGCCCCAGCGGTCAATGCAGCGGGGGATAAGCCCCACCATGGCCCACAGAGCGCACCAGCGGGCGGCGCGTTGCTCGTCGGCTTGCGTAAACCCGGCCTTGGCGGCTGCGCGTTTTTTGCAGACAAGCGCCATCAGCGCAAGGCTGCCTGCCGGGGCAAGTGCGGTAAAGTATTCGTGCAGCGTGCCCGAAAGCACGGCAAGGGCCACATCCATCAGGTTCAGGCCCTGCGGCATGCCCGAAAAAGGCCAGTTGGGCAAAGCCTGAGCGGCAAAAAAACATAGCGCCGCCGCCAGCGCCAGACCCACGCGCGGGCCTATCTGCCCCGGCTGCCAACACTCTTGCGTGGCCGGAGGCCGCGAGCCTGCCGCTGTTTTGTCAACGGCAAGGTAGAGCAGCAGGCAGGCTATGCCCGCAAGCCAAGCGCCAACGCTTGCGGTGTAGGGCAACATGGCGGGCATCCATGGGGATACGCCGTCAAACATATGTTCCGCACCGCGCAGGCTGAGCAGCAAGGCAAGCACCTCGCCCGCCGCCAGCAGGGGACCAAGAACAGCCAGGGCGGCGGTAAAGCCCGCAAGGGCGCGTGCGCCATAGGCGCTGAGGCCAGCGTGCCCGCGCCTGCCCGAGGCCAGTGTCAGGGCGATGATGACGGGCATGGCCGAGGCGGCCATGGCGCCCAGATGCAGAATGGCGGCAATCCATTGCCAGCAAAAAAGCCATGAGGGAATAGTTTGCATGACCCGTCTTGTATCCTGTGGCAGCCCCGGTCGCAAGCGAAAGACCTCGCTTGCCCCAGTGCCTCGCTTGCCATATAGTTCTGACCGTTCTGCAGGCATTGCCGACGGCAGTTTTGCGCTGTTACATGAGGGATTTTATGTCGTTTTATGCTGTTTTGCTGCTGGCCGTGGCCCTTTCCATGGATGCCTTTGCCGTGGCCCTGGCTTCTGGCTGTGCGTTGCGCGCCCCCAAGGCGCGACACTATTTCAGACTCTCCGCCGCATTTGGCTTTTTCCAGTTCGCCATGCCTGTTGTCGGCTGGTATCTGGGTGTTACGGTGCGTTCATACATGGAGGCGTGGGATCACTGGATCGCCTTTGCCCTGCTGGGCTGGATAGGCGGCAAGATGGTGCATTCCGGGTTTTCAGCCTTGCGGGCCCGTGAGTGCTGTCCGCGTCCTTCTGTGGACCCTACGGCGGGGCGCAACCTGCTTGTGTTGAGCGTCGCCACCAGCATCGACGCACTAGCTGTGGGGCTGTCGTTTGCCATTCTGGGAACCCCGGTATGGACTCCTTCTCTGGTGATCGGCGTGGTATGCGCGGTTATTACCGCCGTCGGGGTTTATCTGGGCAAGGCTCTGGCCAATCTCTGCGCGGTCAACGGCTGGGCGGAGCTTTTGGGCGGGCTGACCCTGCTGGCTATTGCCTGCAACACCCTGCGCGAGCATAATGCGTTTGGCTAATATTCCATATAACTGTCGTCAGCACGGCAAAACCGCAGGAGTTGCAATGGCTACCGTCAGCGCAAAATATCTTGGAGATCTGCGTGTGGAATGCGTCCACAACCAGAGCGGCACAAAAATCATTACCGACGCCCCTTCCGACAATCAGGGCAAGGGCGAGGCCTTTTCGCCCACCGATCTGTGCGCCACAGCTCTTGGGGCCTGCGCCATGACCATTATTGGCCTTTACGGCAAAACTCACGGAGTGGACGTGACCGGCACGGAAATGGAAATCAGCAAAACCATGAGCGCCGACCCGCGCCGTATCGGCAAGATCGAAGTGATCTTCAAGATGCCCGACCGCGACTATTCCGAGAAGGATAAAATCGTGATCGAACGCTGCACCCAATCCTGCCCGGTGCACCACACCCTGCACCCCGATGTGGAGCAGGTGTTTACGTTTGTCTGGAAAAAATAGATGTAAAAGCGGTGTTTTTCCGCCCGCAGCGCGCGGGCCGGTTGATATAGCACCATGCGCAAGCGGGGCAGGGGGGTGGCCCTCTGCCCGCGCGGCATGGCAGGAGCCTGCATGTCCTCGCAAACCCTGGTGTCGGTGGTCATTCCCAGCCACAATTATGCCGCATTCCTGCCGCAGGCTGTGTCCAGCGTGCTTGCGCAGCGCGCTCCCGGCATTGATGTAGAAGTGATTGTTGTGGACGACGGCTCCACAGACAACACTGTTGAGGTCGCTCAAGGCCTAGGCGCGGACATCACTTTTATCCATCAGGAAAACACCGGCCCGTCCGGAGCCAGAAACGCCGGGCTGCGCGCGGCCAGCGGCGATTTTGTGGCTTTTCTGGATGCCGACGACCTTTTTGCCAAGGGACTTTTTGCCAGCCATCTGCGGGTTTTTGAGGCCCAGCCGGAGCTGGACATGGTCATCTGCCGCTGCATGGATATTCAGCACGGGCAGGGCGACCGGGGGCTGGCGCTCTGGTCGCTGGCCAACAGCCATTGGGCCGTGCACGCCTGCAACGCCAACCTTGCGCCCATCCACTGTTTTTTGCTGCGCATGTCGTGCGCCCGGCGCGTCGGTTTTTTTGACGAGAGCATCCGGTATTGCGAAGATCAGGAATACTGGCTGCGCTGCTACGGGTACGGGGCCAAGGTAGGCGTCAACCCGGACGGATTGGTGCTTTACAGGCGGCACGGCGACAATTCCACCCGCGACATGCGGCCCATGTATCTGCACGACTCGTTTATGCAGGAAAAAATAGCCGGGATGCTGAGCGGCCTTCCGCATTTTCCCGATCATGCCAAGTGTGCGGGCTGGCTGGCCCATGCCGCAGGCTGCCTTGTTTCTGCCGGGTATCTTTGCCAGCTGGATCAGCAACGCATGCTCGCAATGCAAAACTTTTTTACGCACGCCGTGCTCAATGCCGCGCCGCTGTTCAAACTGGACGCGCGGGGCGACGCCACCGACAATCTGGGGCTTGTCCAGTATTACTACGGCGGGCGGTGTCTGCGCCTTCGCAACTGGCGCGGGTTGCAGCTGACGCCCGCAGCCGCCAAGGCTGTATTGGTGCTTAACCGGTTGTTTCCGAGGCTGGCCGATCTCTCGGTCGAGGCGCTCGACGCGCGCCTGCACAGCACCTACGCCAAGCTTTGCGTTTCGGGCCTGCCGCCGCAGGTGCGCATGGGCTAGGTTTGGGCTGCCGCGCCGATTTGGCTTGCGGTCTTGCTGTTTGGCCCGCAAGAGGCTATTGCTCTGCCTGCACAGTTTCCCGCCATATGGCGAATGAAGGAGTTATTCATGCCGAAGAACGCGGCTCTGATTCTTGCGGCGGGCAAGGGAACCCGCATGCACTCGGACCGGCCCAAGGTGCTGCAGACGCTGCTGGGCGAACCCATGCTTGCCTGCGTCGTTGAGGCTTTGCGCCCTGTTTTTGCCGAAGATATCTGGATCGTGGCCGGGCATCGCGCCGAAATGGTGCAAGCCGCCTTTCCCGATGCCCGTTTTGTATTGCAGGAGCAGCAGCTGGGTACGGGCCATGCGCTTATTCAGGCCTTGCCAGCGCTTACAGAGGCCGGTTGCACCCATCTATTGGTAGTTAACGGCGATACACCCCTGCTCTCGGAATCTCTGGTCCGCTATTTTTTGGCCGAGGCCGTAGGCTCGGACCTGGCTTTTGCCACCATTGAACTGGATAACCCCGGCGCGTATGGCCGCGTGGTGCGCCAGCAGGGCAAGGTACGGGCTATTGTTGAAGCCAAGGATTATGACGCTTCGCTTTATGGCCAGGCCTCAAATGAGGTTAACGCCGGCATGTATTACTGCAGCCTTGCAGCTGTAGAAACACTTTTGCCGCACCTCAACAACAGCAACAAGAGCGGCGAATATTACATTACAGACCTCATCGGCCTTGCCGTTGCGGAAAAATACGAAGTTCTCGGCATCCAGTGCGGGCGTGACGATTCGCTCATGGGCGTGAATTCACCGCTTGAGCTTTCCCGCATGGAAGAAACCCTGCGCGCCCGTATTGTTGATGATCTGCTTGCTTCCGGCGTTATCGTACATGCGCCGGGATCGGTGCGTGTGGGGCCGCTGGCGCAGATTGAACCCGGCGTGGAATTGACGGGTCCGTGCGAAATTTATGGGCGCACCAGCATCAGCCGTGGGGCCAGCGTTGCCTCGCACTGCGTCGTGCGCGACTGCTCCATTGCCAACGGGGCGGAGATACGCTCGTTTTCGCATCTCGAAAAAGCCCGCGTGGGCTCGTCGGCCCTTGTGGGGCCGTTTGCCCGTCTGCGGCCCGGCGCGGTGCTTGAAGAGCAGTCGCACGTGGGCAACTTTGTCGAACTTAAAAAGGCCCGCCTCGGCAAAGGGGCCAAGGCCAACCACCTTACCTATCTTGGCGATGCCGAAATCGGCGAGGGCACAAATATCGGCGCAGGCACAATCACCTGCAACTACGACGGCAAGCACAAGTTTCAGACCAAAATAGGGCGTTATGCCTTTATCGGCAGCAACACCGCTCTGGTTGCGCCCGTGAGCGTGGGCGACGACGCCCTTGTAGGCGCAGGCTCGGTGATAACCCGCGATGTGCCCAACGGCGAGCTGGGCATAGCCCGCGAAAAGCAAAAAAACCTGCCCCGCAAAAATAAATAGGCAAGCCCAGCGGCTTGCACCATAAGGGTTTGCAAGGCTTTTTACCCGCGTTAATGCTGCTTGACGCGGGTATTTTTGGGCCCGCGCGTATCCATTCTTGCCAAGGTCATGCCGCAGTGTTATCTACAAATCATGGAACTTTTGGAGCAGCTAGAATCGCAGGTCGAGGCGCTTTTGGCCCGGCTTGACCGCCTCAAGGCGGAGAACGCGAAAATCAGTGCGGAGTCTGCCGATGTGGCAGCCGAAAATGACGCGCTTGAGAAAGAAAACCAAAAGCTGCGTGAATCTCTTGAAAACGAAGAAACGTTGCGGACTGAGGCGCTGAATCGCATTGACGCCTTGCTGCACAGGATTCAGGAGCACGACAGCGTCGAGTAGGTTTTTGTGAACCAGGATACTATCAACCTCACTGTTCTTGGGCTGAGTATTGCATTCAAGCCCGGCGCCGATATGAGGCGTGTGCAGGAAGCCGTGCGGCTGGTTGAGGATCGGTTTGCTGACCAGAAGCTGAGGTTCCACGGAGGGCAGACCAAGGACATTCTGCTGACTTTTATAGCCCTTGGACTGGCGGATGATTTGTTGCAATCGCAGAAAGAGCAGACGGACGTGCAGAATCGCGTCTCGGCCCTGCTTTCAAAAATAGAGGAGTCAACATAGGCTCCTTTGGGCGCTTCCCTGGGACGCGCGTGATTTATGCCTCGGTGCTAACCTGACAAGATTATAAAAGGGAGTCGTCACTGTCCTATAGTGTGCACGCCCGGCAAGACCGGGAAGCCTAAAAAGGACACACAGGCGCCCGACCTGGTTATCCAGGTTCTGTACCGCATGCATGACACGGCGCTCCGGGGAATGCGCCTCCTTTTGACGCATCCGGCTGCCTTTCGCAGCGGCCGATGCTTTTGCGCAACTCACTCCACACCGTTTAACGGTATCCAGCCAGGGTTTCAGCAGCCCCTTTGGGCTCATTTTGCTACGGCGTGCGGCAGTTTTGCCGTTTGCCGGTGTTCGTCGGCCCGCGTTGTTGACGCAGGGTCCGTATTGATAAAAGAGAGAGGCTGGATTCATGGATCCTTTGTTCATTGCAGCACTTGTTGCTGCGGCGCTGCTGGGGGTTGCGCTGGGGGTGTTGGCGCACAAGCATTCTGCCGCAAAGCGAGTGGGCGACGCCGACGATTTGGCGAAGCGCATAGTTGCGGAAGCGCGCAAAGAGGCGCAGGCCCAGAAGAAAGAAATTTTGCTTCAGGGTCAGGATGATCTGTTCAACCAGAAACGCGAGCTCGAAAACGAATTCAAGGAACGCGAGCGCGAGGTCAAGGCTCGCGAACGCAAACTTGAAGAAATGGGCGGCCGCCTTGAAGAAAAGCTCGAAAAAGCGACCACGAGAGAGCACGAGCTGCTGACCGCTGAAAAAGACCTGGCCCGCAAAGAGCGCCAGCTCGCCGAGTCAGAGGTCTTTCTGCAAACCCGTATAGACGAGCAGGAACAGCGGCTTTCGCAGATCGCTGGCCTCACCGCCGACGAGGCAAAAACCCGGCTTTTTGGTGAAATTGAAGCCAAAACGCGGCACGAATCAGCGCGCATGATCCGCCAGATCGAAATGGAAGCGCGCGAAACCGCCGACCGCAAGGCCAAGGAAATTCTCTGCAATGTCATCCAGCGCTACGCTGGCGACTATGTTAATGAGCAGACCGTGACGGCCGTGACCCTTCCAAGCGAAGACATGAAGGGCCGCATCATCGGGCGCGAAGGGCGCAATATCCGCGCGCTTGAGGCCGCCACCGGCGTCGATCTTATTATCGACGATACGCCTGAAACGGTCATCCTCTCTGCTTACAGCCCATTGCGCCGCCAGGTTGCAAAGATGGCGCTCGAGAGGTTGATCCAGGATGGCCGCATCCATCCCGCCCGCATAGAAGACATTGTGCAAAAGTGCGAGCAGGAGCTGGACACGCAGGTGCGCGAGGTTGGCGAACAGGCGACCTTTGACGCGGGCGTGCACGGTATCCATCCCGAAATTGTCCGCCTGCTCGGGCAGCTTCGCTACCGCACCTCGTTCACCCAAAACGTCCTGCAGCACTCGCTTGAGGTATCGGCCCTCTGCGGCATGATGGCCGCCGAGCTTGGCATGGATGTCAAAAAAGCCAAGCGCGCAGGTTTGCTGCACGACATCGGCAAGGCTGTCGACCATGAGGTGGAAGGCCCGCATGCCCTTATCG
>Ga0268356_10850_pt1:285000-287478 | contig 287478 bp, 268 predicted proteins | sample BioMet10_FD_194415 | JGI IMG/M metagenome (GOLD analysis project Ga0268356, IMG submission 194415) | Sewage microbial communities from Oakland, California, United States - Biofuel 10 (PacBio Assembly) | ecosystem: Engineered > Wastewater > Sewage > Unclassified | place: USA...
TTAGTCGGTCCCTAAGGTGAGGCTGAAAGGCGTAGCTGATGGGAAACGAGTTAATATTCTCGTACTTGTACATCTGTGCGATGGAGGGACGCAGAAAGGTAGACAGGCCGGGTGTTGGTTGTCCCGGTGCAAGCAGGTAGACGTGTGGTACAGGCAAATCCGTACCGCTCTACGTCGAGACGCGAGTCCGTGACCGTAAGGTCTGAAGCTGTTGAGCCTATACTGCCTAGAAAATCTTCTAAGTTTAGGATGTGCAAACCGTACCGCAAACCAACTCAGGTGGGTGGGATGAATAATCCAAGGCGCTCGAGAGAACTCTGGCCAAGGAACTCGGCAAAAAACCCCGTACCTTCGGAAGAAGGGGTGCTCCTCCGGGTGAAGTTAATTCACTTAACGAGCCTGAGGGAGCCGCAGAGAAATGGTGGTGGCGACTGTTTACTAAAAACATAGGTCTGTGCGAAGTCCTAAAGACGACGTATACGGACTGACGCCTGCCCGGTGCCGGAAGGTTAAAAGGAGAGGTCAGCGCAAGCGAAGCTTCGAATTGAAGCCCCGGTAAACGGCGGCCGTAACTATAACGGTCCTAAGGTAGCGAAATTCCTTGTCGGGTAAGTTCCGACCTGCACGAATGGCGTAACGATCTCCACACTGTCTCGGCCAGAGACTCGGTGAAATTGAAGTCGCGGTGAAAATGCCGTGTACCCGCAGAAAGACGGAAAGACCCTGTGCACCTTTACTATAGCTTGACATTGGGATTTGGAACTGCATGTGTAGGATAGGTGGGAGACTGTGAACTCTGTACGCTAGTATGGGGGGAGTCATTGTTGAAATACCACCCTTGTTTTTCAGGTCCCTAACCCTCTACCGTTATCCGGTGAGGGAACAGTGTCTGGTGGGTAGTTTGACTGGGGCGGTCGCCTCCTAAAGAGTAACGGAGGCATGCAAAGGTTCCCTCAGGCTGATTGGAAACCAGCCGTCGAGTGCAAACGCATAAGGGAGCTTGACTGCAAGAGAGACATCTCGAGCAGGTACGAAAGTAGGTGTTAGTGATCCGGTGGTCCCGAATGGAAGGGCCATCGCTCATTGGATAAAAGGTACGCCGGGGATAACAGGCTGATCGCATCCAAGAGTTCACATCGACGATGCGGTTTGGCACCTCGATGTCGGCTCATCACATCCTGGGGCTGAAGCAGGTCCCAAGGGTACGGCTGTTCGCCGTTTAAAGTGGTACGCGAGCTGGGTTTAAAACGTCGTGAGACAGTTTGGTCCCTATCTTCTGTGGGCGCTGGAGAATTGAAAGGGCCTGTCCCTAGTACGAGAGGACCGGGATGGACGCACCCCTGGTGGACCTGTTGTCGTGCCAACGGCACAGCAGGGTAGCTATGTGCGGAAGGGATAACCGCTGAAAGCATCTAAGCGGGAAGCCTGCCTTAAGATTAGTTCTCCCTGGAGCAATCCCTAAAGGGCCGAGGTAGACTACCTCGTTGATAGGCTGGAGGTGGAAGCGCCGCGAGGCGTGCAGCTGACCAGTACTAATAGCCCGTGCGGCTTGTTTTTGAAAAAAACTCCTTCCTTCCCTGTCAATTAATATTTTTGACAAATTTCGTTGATAGCCATGGAGGAGAGGGTACACCCGATCCCATTCCGAACTCGGAAGTTAAGCTCTCCATCGCCGATGATACTGCATAACGTCATGTGGGAAAGTAGGCCGCTGTCAACGATTGCTCCAAAGCCCCTTGCTGCTGCTAGCGCAAGGGGCTTTGTGTTTTGCTGCGCTTTCCCCTCCTGCTTCGCCTCCTCCGGCCCCCACATATGCTCCGTAGCCGCTGCCTGTAGTTTGACCAGGACAGCAGTACCTGCAACGCCCTGCCGTGTTCTGTCGTCGTTTGCCCTTCCTGCCTCCCTTCCTTCCTGCCCTTTTGAAATCCCTTGCCTACAGTTTTTGGTGCCTGTCAGGCGCATTTACGCAAACCCGCCTTTTTGGTCTGGCGGCGTCCCAAACTTCGCCGACCGGTAAATCATACGTCCTGAGGGGGCAATACTCCCAGTGCAGGCTGATCACTCGGGAGGAAAACCCTTCACCCGTGGCTTCTGGTGAGCCCGTCAGGCGCATTTACGCAAACCCGCCTTTTTGGGTCTGGCGGCGTCAAAAGCATTTTTTAATGCTCACGTACTTGAGTACGCTGCGCTTAAAAAAATGCTTTTTTCTTGCCAGACCAGAAAAAATGCGTATTTTGCAAATTCCCCTAACACCAACCATCGCCTCGCTCCGCTCCGGCGAGTCAAAGGAAGGCTACCCTACACCCTGCTTCTGCTGCGGGCTGCTAAAGGCAAATGGAAACAATGCGCAGTCATCACCGTGCACAGCTCAAGGGCAGTCTTGAGTGCCGCAATGCCTTGCCCCGCGCAGGCGTCCCAAACTTCGCCGACCGGCGACCCATCACGCCCGCAGGGGGCAACCCGCCCAGCTCCGGCGAG